>ENA-OPRR01000245-OPRR01000245.1-human-gut-metagenome-genome-assembly--contig:-NODE-245-length-59836-cov-6.242435_pt1 | contig 59836 bp, 53 predicted proteins | sample MGYA00241796_ERZ501883 | MGnify/ENA primary metagenome ERZ501883 (study PRJEB25962, sample SAMEA2042406) | human gut metagenome | biome: human gut; feature: human-associated habitat; material: faeces...
CCCTTGACCGTTCCGGCAACCGCCGCTTTATCCCGGTCATGGTGTACCCGGAGCAAGCCGAGGTTCACATTTTGGAGGACGAAGCCGCTTCCAGAGCCTATATCGAGCAGATGTGGGCGGAAGCGATGGAGATTTACCGAAGCGGCAGGTTCAAGCTGGCTTTCAGCCCCGCCATGCAGCGGTATCTCAAAGAACACCAGCGGGATTTTATGCCGGAGGACACCAAAGCCGGGATGATACAGGCGTATCTTGATAAGTACACCGGGAGCATGGTCTGCTCCAAGCAGCTCTACAAGGAAGCCTTGAACCATGCCTTTGACGAGCCGAAGCAATGGGAAATCCGGGAAATCAACGAGATTATGAACCAGTGCATTTCCGGCTGGCGGTACTTCCCAAACCCAAGAATGTTTTCCGAATATGGCAGACAAAAGGGCTGGGAGCGTGAAAACCCGGCAACGGACTCCGGCAACCCGTCTGAAAAAACGATGGACGGTTTTGTGGAGGTCACAGAACAGATGGAGCTTCCATTCTGAAAATGACAGCCCGTTGCACCCCCTGTTGCTATCCCGTTGCCGAGCCGGTTGCCGGGAAAAACCCCTTATTTCCGGGCTTTTCTCCCTTATAACAACCAAAACAACAGAAAAATAAAAGAAAAGTATAAATAGTAACCATCGCCAGATTGAGATTGTTTGCAAGGTCTTTTGAAGCCCGTTGCCGGACTTCGTTGCCGACACCCTCTGTCTGGCTATTTTCATGTATGGAGGATAACTGCCTATGGCAAAAAACAAAACAGAGATTCATGTGACCACTGTATTTGACGGGGAGCTGGACGCAACCGATGTGTTCGTCAGCCTGATTTCCCAGAAATACGGAAAGACAAATACAAAAGAATATCTTGCTAAAAAGAAAGATATAGGCTATAATGAAGATGAGGTTCAAAAGAGCCAGATACCGTCTGGATTGTGTGGGTAAATGGCTATGATGAACGAAATGGAATACAGAACAATCGGTTCGGCACTTGCCGGGGGTTATCGTGCGGCGGTCTATTGCAGGCTGTCAAAGGACGATGACCTGCAAGGCGAAAGTGCCAGTATCGCAAACCAGCGTGATATGCTGGAAAAATACTGCGAAAAGCAGGGATGGGAGGTTGTGGCAGTCTATCAGGACGATGGCTTCACAGGTCTTAATATGGAGCGTCCTGATTTACAGAGAATGTTGAGAGCCATTGAGCGCAGGCAAATCAACCTTGTCATCACGAAAGACCTCAGCCGACTGGGGCGTAACTATCTGCAAACCGGGCATTTGATTGAGGACTTTTTCCCAAGAAACGGTGTCCGCTATATCGCCATGAATGACGGTATCGACACCCTGCGGGATAACAACGACATTGCCCCGTTCAAGAATATCCTGAACGAGATGTACAGCAAGGATATTTCCAAGAAAGTCCATTCCTCTTATCTTCTGAAAGCGCAGAAAGGACAGTTTACCGGGTGTCTTGCCCCGTTTGGGTATCGGAAAGACCCGGAGGACAAAAACCATCTGCTCATTGACGAGGAAACCGCCCCGATTGTGCGGCTGATTTTCGGATATGCCCTGAACGGTCATGGTCCGAACTATATCCGCAGACGGCTGGAGGAAGAAAAAATCCCCTGCCCCACATGGTGGAACCGGGAACGGGGGCTTCGCAATACCCGCACCAAATGGGAAAAGAAAGACCCAGAAAACGGGCGGTATATGTGGGACTTCTCCGTTATCAAAGACCTTTTGATGAATCCCGTCTACACCGGGGCGATTGCTTCCCAGAAAAAGGACTACCGCTTCAAAATCGGCACGATTGGGGAAAAGAAGCCGGAGGACTGGATTGTGGTGGAGGGACAGCATGAACCGCTGATTGACCGCATGAGCTTTGACATTGTGCAGAACAAGCTGAAATCCCGCCAGCGTCCGGGGCAGACCAATGAAATCAGCCTGTTTGCCGGACTGTTAAAATGCGGCGAGTGTGGGAAGTCGCTGACGGTACGCTACACAAACGCAAAACATCCCCAGCGGATTTACTCCTGCAAGACCTACAATGCCTTTGGAAAGAACCACTGCACCCAGCACCGGATTGATTATGACACCCTTTACAGCCATGTGCTGCGGAAAATCCGGGAATGTGCCAGAGCTGCCCTGATGGACGGGGAAGCGGTTGCCGACCGCCTGACCAATACCTGTGAAGCCGAGCAGCGGGAACAGCGGGAAGCAATGGAACGCTCCCTTACAAGGGACGAGGAACGGATTGAGGTTCTGGACAAAATGGTCATGCGGCTTTATGAGGATATGATTGCAGGGCGTATCAGTGAGCAGAATTTCAACACCATGCTGGAAAAGACACAGACCGAGCAGACGGAGCTTAAAACAAAAGTGTCCGAGGGCAGAAAGCGGCTGTCCGATGAAGTCCAGCTTGCCAATGACGCAAAACAATGGGTGGAAGCCATTCAGGAATACGCCAACATCACAGAGCTGGACGCAGCCACCCTCAACCGCTTAATCAAAGAAATCGTCGTGCATGAGCGCATTGACGAAGATAAAACAAGACACATTTCTATCGAAATTCATTTTAATCTCAAACCCATCCCGGAGGTGGAACAGGTCACTGCCTGACCTGTCCCGCCGGGACGGTTCTCTTAAAAACACCATATAGATTTTTTGTACGCCGCCGCCCGCCATCGAGCAGAGTTTTACACCTAATTGGGGATAAAACAGCTTATGGCGGGCGGCGGCGTTGCCCTTATCGGCATGACCCTTGTACCGCTGCTTTCCGGCTTGTTCGGTTAAGAAGCGCGGGTAAAGGCTTATGCAGAGCATACTTGACGCGATTAACGAATGGATAAAGGAAATCCTCATAGGAGCCATAAACGGTAATCTGTCAACTATGTTCGGGGACGTAAACGAGAAAGTCGGCACTATCGCCGCAGAGGTAGGGCAGACCCCGCAAGGGTGGAACGCAAATATATTCTCCATGATACAGACGCTTAGTGAGAATGTAATCGTACCCATTGCGGGGCTTGTCATTACCTACGTCCTATGCTATGAGCTTATCAGCATGGTAACGGAAAAGAACAATATGCACGACGTTGACACTTCCATGTTCTTCAAGTGGGTGTTCAAGGCGTTTGTGGCAGTCTACCTTGTGACGCACACCTTTGACATCACTATGGCGGTGTTCGATATGGCGCAGCACGTTGTTTCCGGCGCGGCGGGGGTAATCGGCGGCAGCACAGAGATTGATGTTGCCGCCGCCCTTGCTTCCATGCAGAGCGGGCTTGACGCTATGGAAATCCCCGAACTGCTCTTACTTGTCATGGAAACAAGCCTTGTGAGCTTGTGCATGAAAATCATGTCCGTACTGATAACCGTTATCCTCTACGGCAGAATGATAGAAATTTACCTTTACTGTTCGGTATCGCCTATCCCGTTCGCAACAATGACTAATCGGGAATGGGGACAGATAGGGAACAACTACCTAAAATCCCTGTTCGCGCTTGGCTTTCAAGGCTTCCTCATAATGATATGCGTCGGCATTTACGCGGTTTTGGTGAACAACATGATAATAGCGGACAACCTGCACAGCGCGATTTTTTCCCTTGCAGCCTATACCGTTATCCTCTGTTTCTCCCTGTTCAAATCCGGCGCACTGGCAAAATCCATATTCAACGCCCACTAAGGGCAGAAAGGAGGTTTTTTCTTGGCGTATGTACCTGTACCCAAAGACTTATCCAAAGTCAAAACAAAAGTCGCTTTCAATCTGACAAAGCGGCAAATCCTTTGTTTTTCAGTGGCACTTCTTATGGGACTGCCGCTTTTCTTTTTGCTCAAAGACAGCGCAGGGACGAGCCTTGCGGCAATGGCAATGATTGTCGTCATGCTTCCCTGCTTCTTGGTTGCCATGTATGAAAAGCATGGACAGCCCCTTGAAGTGGTTATAAAGAACATCATTCAGACAAAATTGACCCGCCCCAAAGTGCGACCGTATCAGACGGAAAACTTATATGCACTCTTGGAGAAACAGCGGGCATTAGAAAAGGAGGTATCAGCGATTGTCAAAAGGACAGACAAAAAAGACGCGGGAAGCCGCAGGAAACAGGCGTAAGCTGACCCGCGCGGAAAAGAAACAGATAGCGGCGGTTATCCGGCAGGCAAAGGGGGACGGGAAAGCCCACACCGCACAGCAGACCATTCCCTACCTTGCCATGTACCCGGACGGTATCTGCAAAGTGGCACAGCGGAAATATTCAAAAAGCATTGCTTTTGAGGACATCAACTATCAGCTTGCACAGGCAGATGATAAGACCGCCATTTTTGAAAACTGGTGCGATTTCCTCAACTACTTTGACGCGAGCGTGAACGTGCAGCTTTCTTTCATCAATCAAGGCTCACAGCAGGAACAGGCAGCGCGGGCAATCCATATCCCGCCGCAAAATGACGATTTTAATTCTATCCGCACCGAGTATTCCGATATGCTGAAAGTGCAGCTTGCCAAAGGGAACAACGGGCTTGTCAAGCACAAGTACATCACATTTTCCATTGAAGCGGACAATCCGGCGGCGGCAAAGGCGCGGCTTTCCCGTATTGAAACCGATGTACTCAATAACTTCAAGGTGCTTGGCGTATCGGCGCACCCCTTATCCGGCTATGAACGTCTGAAAGTGCTGCATGGGGTATTCCACCCGGCAGGCGAGCCGTTCTCATTCTCTTATGACTGGCTGACCCCGACGGGGCTTACCACAAAGGACTTTATCGCCCCGTCCTCTTTCAAGTTCGGGGAGGGACGCTACTTTGCTATGGGGAAAAAGACGGGGGCGGTATCGTTCCTTGAAATCCTTGCCCCGGAGTTAAACGACCGTATCTTAGCGGATATGTTGGACTTGGAAACAGGGGTTATTGTCAATCTCCATATTAAAAGTATCGACCAGTCGGAAGCAATCAAGACCATTAAGCGCAAAATCACTGACCTTGACAAGATGAAGATTGAGGAACAGAAAAAAGCGGTTAGAAGCGGTTACGATATTGACATACTCCCGTCCGACCTTGCCACCTTTGGGAATGAAGCAAAGAATTTGTTGCAGGATTTACAGAGCCGCAACGAGCGAATGTTTCTGCTCACGTTCCTTGTGGTAAACATGGCAGACACGAAGCGGAAACTGGAAAATGACATTTTCGCGGCGGCGGGCATTGCACAGAAATACAACTGCGCCTTGACCCGTCTTGACTATCAGCAGGAAGCGGGGCTGATGTCCTCTATCCCTTTGGGGGAGAACCTTATCCCTATTCAGCGAGGTTTGACGACGAGCAGCACCGCTATTTTTATTCCGTTCATCACACAGGAGCTATTTCAGACCGGGGCTGCCCTTTATTACGGGCTGAACGCTTTAAGTAATAACATGATACTCTGCGACCGCAAGCAGCTTAAAAACCCCAACGGGCTTATCTTGGGAACACCGGGCAGCGGAAAATCCTTTGCGGCAAAGCGGGAAATCACAAATGCCTTTCTCATTACCGACGACGATATTTTTATCTGCGACCCGGAAGCCGAGTATTTTGCCCTTGTAAAGCGGCTTGGCGGGCAAGTGATACGCTTATCCCCGACTGGGAAAGGCATGGACGGTACACCCCAGTATGTGAACCCTATGGATATGAACTTTAATTATTCTGAGGACGACAGCCCCCTTGCACTGAAAAGTGATTTTATCCTGTCCCTCTGCGAGCTTGTCATTGGCGGCAAGGAGGGCTTGCAGCCCGTTGATAAGACCGTCATTGACCGCGCCGTAAGGAATGTGTACCGGGACTATCTTGCTGACCCTGTACCGGAAAAAATGCCTATTTTGGGCGACCTTTACGACGAGCTGTTAAAACAGCCGGAGCCGGAAGCTGCCCGTATTGCGGCGGCGTTGGAGCTGTATGTTTCCGGCAGCCTTAACGTATTCAACCACAGAACCAACGTGGAACTTTCTAACCGCCTTGTCTGCTTTGACATTAAACAGCTTGGAAAGCAGCTCAAAAAGTTAGGTATGCTTATTGTGCAAGACCAGATATGGAACCGCGTTACCATTAACCGGGCAGAAAAGAAATCTACCCGCTACTATATGGACGAATTTCATTTGCTCTTAAAAGAGGAACAGACCGCCGCTTACAGTGTGGAGATTTGGAAGCGTTTTAGAAAATGGGGAGGTAAACAGGCACAGTCCCTACAATCTTGCAAATGGGGATTGTGTATGCCGTCTTAACCGAAGCCGAAAAGAACGGTTAAGAATATCAGCGGAGAAGAAAACGGGAAAGGTTTTGCAATCCTAATCCGAGTGGAAGTGTCAAGGTAATACTTGATACACACGCAACGCATAGGGCTTGACCCCCGGTTTGCAATAGCCGGGAATATAACAGCCCCACGAGGCTCCGCTATCGTTTCGGTCTGCGGCATAAACCGCAGGATAAAAAGATATGCTATGCCGGGTATGAACAGACATACCGCTGAAAATGGGCGAAAGCCCCGGAGGGACAGATAAAAAACTGTCCGCTAATCACACAACAGATACCCACAGCTATCACGCAGAACATCAAGGACTTGCTTGCTTCCCGCGAGGTGGAAAATATCTTTGAAAACTCTGATTTTGTCCTCATGCTCAATCAGGCACAGGGCGACCGGGCTATCCTTGCAAAGCAGTTAAATATCAGCCCGCAACAGATGAAGTATGTAACCCACACCGAAGCAGGCGAGGGACTTATCTTTTATGGAAATGTGGTGCTTCCCTTTGTAGACCATTTCCCAAAAGATACCGAGCTTTACCGCATTATGACGACGAAGTTATCCGACATGTCGGATAATTTGGTTTATTAAAGAACTATGGTTATTCGAGAAGAATGTGAAATGCCTCAAATATAGTGGGAAAACAGCATTCTTCTCGAATAACGAAACCTGGTTACCGCAGAAAATCGGGTATAGGATTCTTTTCCTGCGGCAGCGATAATTCATCGGGGTTGTTTTTTGAAAACCATTTTTTGTTCCATTCTTCCATAGAACGGTCTACCGTCTGTTGTGAAATCTCCACATAGATTTGCGTTGTTTGTATTGAAGAATGGCCAAGAATGTTTTTTACAACGGCTAATGGCACACCGGCTTCTATCAAATGGGAAGCTGTCGTATGCCGCATTACATGGGGCGTATATGGTCCATTACAAAATTTATCAGGATGTATTGTTTTTGCTCTGGTGATATATTTCTCAAAGATTTCTTCAATAGCAGGGACTGACAGATGTTCATTCCGTTGGCTGGGGAAAATATGCCGGTCGGGCTGGTTATGTATCTTTCTGTATGCGACATAATTATCCAATAGCTGGGTGGCGTCAAATGTTATCTTGACTCTCCTGGATTTTTCACCTTTGCCCCTTAACGTCAGGATGGCATTGCCTTTTTCATCATGCGAAACGTCTTTTACAGTAAGCCCGCAGATTTCCTGTGCCCGCGCCCCGCTGGAGTACATTACAGATAAAAGGACAAGATCTCTCCATCCAAGTTTTTCTGTTGTGTCCGGAAGCGAGAAAAGAATCTCCAGCTCTGTCCTGGTAAAAGCACTACGTGGTTTCCCTTTCACACGCCGGAAAGATTTTTTTGAAATCCTTGCCAGACTGCTGCGGAACACACATCCAGCCTCAAAGTTCCTGCATTGCGCATACTCCGCAAACGAAGATAAGGCTCCCATACGCTGTTTTGCTGTAGTCCTGCTGTTTTTTCGGCTGTTTACCAACCAGTCAAAGAAGCCAGTCAGCAGATCAAAATTCAACATGTCAAAAGTGATATGCCTGGCATCTATTTTGGTTTCTTCATTGAGGTACTGAAACAGTAGCCGGAACGCACATTTGTAAGATGAGACAGTATGAGCGCTGGCATTCATGGAAACAGGAAGGTATTCCGTAAAGAATCTCCCCAGAAGGCTGAGGAACTCGTGTTCTGCGTTATTCTTCTTCATAAGGCACCTCCACATGGGGAATCAGTCCGGCTGTAAATGTTTCAAAGGCATCCATCGCTTCCGGCACTTGCAGGCCAGAAAACCGTATGTATTGATCTGTATCGATCAGGCGGTCATGACCCAGGTATGTTGGCAGAAGAAGATCATTCATATCAACTGGGCGGCCCGCAGCTTCCAACTGTTGCATTGATTTCAAAACGAACAGATGCCGGAAACAATGGAGGCATGCACCTCTCTCGTGCGGTCCCTTTTCCCGCTGGTCAATATCTGCGCGCCGAAGAATCTCCGAGAACCAGGAAGCCATTTGCCTTGTAGTGTAATGATGTTCCGGATTCCTTCCCGGAAAAAGAAATGCCTCGGGATTATGCAGAATTCCAAGAGTGAGGCAATATCGTTCCAAAATGACCAGCAGTGATTCATGAACGGGTATTACCCTTTCTTTTGAAAACTTTGTTTTCTTTAGAAAGATTGTACCTGATTTGAAATCGACATCTTTTCTCCGCAACGATAGGGTTTCGCCGAGTCTTGTCCCGCAGCCATAAAGGATACGGATGACCATTGGCACCTTCAGTTGGAAAGAAGTTGCATGATACTTTTGCTCCCTTATTATTAGGTTGTCAGCATAATGCATGATCTTCCTGATTTCTTCATCCGAGTAGATATAAGGAATATACTCTGATTTCACCTTGAGAGAATCAGGCATGAAAGAACGGTTTCCCAAGCTGTTCAAGTACCGTACAAATCCCCTGACAGTGCCGACCTTTGTGTTTATCGTTTTACTTTTACCGGACAAAGAGAAAATCCACGATTCAAGGACATCCTCTGTCAACTCCTTGCTACAGAATCCGCTTGAGACCAGGTGACAATCCAATGTGGCTAATGTACGTCTGTCGTGTGCCGCCATGCTCTCGGAGACGCTCATTTCCCTCAGTTCCAAATAAGACGACATTTCATTAGCGAGGATACTTTTAAACATGGTCATCACCGTCCTCCCACAAAAGCATCTCGGCAAAAAGGCCGCCGGGTTCAGGTACTGCCAGTGGGCAAAGCTGCATGCTTTTAATATCTATCCTCGCATAATGTTTGATTGCGTGTTTGGTTCCATGTCCCAATACCCTGCGGACGATTTCTGTTGAAACGTTATCGTTGATCATGTTACTTGCCATGGACGAGCGAAACGCGCGGCTTCCATGCCTTCTTTCCACAATGGAAACACCTGATTTACCGAATTGTGTCCAGACCATTGTATTGATTGCAAAACAGTCCATCGGCTGATAGGGAATAACAAGGGTCATAAAAATCCGGGAGCAACCTCTGACTTCGGGCCGCACATTTTGAATGTAGTCCAGAAGAGCATCCTTTACCTCAGGAAACAATTCGCTTTCCCAAGGATCGTCCGTTTTCTGTTGAAGGAAACGAATCCTGTTATTGGTGAAGTCAACATTTTCAAACGATAATGCAGCAATATCGCTGGATCGGATGCCGTAACGGGACAGAAGCATGATGATCGCATAGTTTCTGATTCCGGCAGGTGTAGCCCGGTCTATAGAACTTTCGACGGTGGTGATTTCGTCTACGGAATACACGGTCGGGTAAGGCGAATTTCTTTTTCTATGCTGGATGAGCATGGAATAGTTCAGCTTTGTATAGCCTTTTTCAAAGAGGAACCGCAGAAATGGGCCGATTCGTTCCCAGTACCGAGAAAACTTTAATTGCAAAAACGCTAACTGTACCATGTCGCCGCTGATGTCCTCTGCTTTTTCACAGCCAGAACTTGAAAGGTTCTTTAAGAATCGGCCACAAATCCATTGCTTGTAGTGAAGCGTAGTCTGTTTGTTTCCCTTCTTCCTGCAATAAGAGATATACGCACTCAGAATCTTCTCAAAGTCGGCCGGGAGAACTATGGGAGATGTTTTATCTCCCCATAAAGCTTCCCGACCGTCCAGTCCTTGGTTCAGCCGATTCAGCTTACGGACAATCACTCTTGCTCTGGTAACTCTGGACGCACAAACCTTAAGCTCTACCTCACAATACTGGATAAGACGTTCTCCAATTTCAGGAGAATATACAACCAAACCATTCTTATCCATGTAAGAAGCAAACGAGTTAAGGATGAAATCCATGTCTTTGACAGTAGTTTGACTGTAGGATTCCGACTCAAGCAACATGCGAAGGTGTGTTGCCAAGTCATGAAACGTTACTTGTTTTTCCATTGAAAACCTCCTCTGTAATCTTGGTGTTGATTTCGTTACAACACCAGTATACAGGGGAGTTTTTATAGAACTTTATCATTATTCAAGAAGAACATGAAAAACCGCACATTTTGAAGGAAGGTGATAACTCATTGAATAACGTAACTCATTCAATAAACAAAATTAACCGAAGTTCAGGAAGCAAAGGAGGCGTAAGCAATGGCTGGCAAGAAAAATCCGAATCTCGGAGACAAGCTGCGGCAGGAGCGCGAGGGTGCGGAGAACACCCTTCGCGATTCCAGAAGCAAAACCGCAGATAGCAGTACGGGAGACGGCGGCAAGAAAAAAGCGGAACACCGAAGGCAGATTCGTCACGAGGCCGATTTTGCTAAGATGCGCAGTAAGAAGCTGAAATCAGATCAGGAAGTAAAAGCGAAAAAGAATGCAGCAGCTTCCGGGAAAAAAGGCGGAAAGCCAAAGAAGCCGGGAAATCTTACGGCAGATGCACTTTCAGCCAAGGCACATCAGAGTGTGCGCAATGCCGACCAGGATAATAATTCTGGTGTGGAGGCAGCGCATTTTACCGAAGGCTCAGCGGAAGGTGCAGCCCGTGCTGGTTCCCGGTTCCAATATGGTCGAAAGCTGCGGCAGTACAAAAAGCTGGAGCGGTTGGAGAAAAAGGCAAATAAAGATGCCGTGGATTCCATCTTTGCGGAACGCATGAAGTCTGATCCGCAGGCTGGCTCGAACTTCTTTTCCAGATGGCGGCAGAAGCAGGCCATCAAAAAAGAGTATGCCGCTGCGAAGGCAGGTGCGGCCACAGCGGAGAACACAGCAGCTGGCACAGCCAAAGCTGCGCAGGGTACTGCCAGTATGATGGAAAAGGCGTTTCAGTTTGTGCAGAGCCACTCGCATATCATCATCGGGATTGCAGCCGTAGGACTGCTTGTTTTGGTAATTGCCGGGTCTGTTTCGTCCTGTTCTGTCTTGATCAATGGCGGCGGCAATGTGGTGCTGGGGACTTCCTACACGGCAGAAGATGAAGATTTGAAAGGTGTGGAGACGGATTATACCAAGCTGGAAGATAAACTTCGCAAAAAAATCGACCGCATTGAAACCGACCATCCGGGCTATGACGAGTATCGCTACAATCTGGCGGAAATCGGTCACAATCCCTATGAGCTTGCATCTCTGCTGACCGTAGAATTTGAAAACTATACGAGAAGTCAGGTGCAGGCGCGGCTCCAGAGTATTTTTGAAGCGCAGTATGAGCTGAAGTTGGAGGAAAGGGTGGAAATTCGCACGCGTACAGTACATTCTTCCTCAACTGACCCGGAGACAGGTGAAACGACAGATGAAAGTTACGAAGAGGAGTACGAGTACTACATCCTCAACGTGACGCTCATTAATCGGGGGACGGATTATGTGGCAAGAAATTCTGGATGGAATGATGACCAGCTTGACCGCTATGAGGTCACATTGGAGTGTCGTGGAAATCGGGATGATCTGTTTGCAGGCATCGCCTTTGCAACGCCAGATGGCGCGGGTTCCAGCGGAGAATATCAGGATTACGACATTCCGGGCGAAGCTCTGACGGATGAAAAATTCCGGAAGATGATTACCGAAGCAGAGAAATATCTCGGTTATCCCTATGTTTGGGGCGGCAGCTCGCCGAGTACCAGTTTTGACTGCTCCGGTTTTGTAAGCTGGGTCATCAACCACTGCGGCAATCGCTGGAATGTAGGCAGACAGGCGGCCAATGGTCTGATGGGAAAATGCGACATTATCCCGAAAAGTGAGGCAAAGCCCGGAGACCTGATCTTCTTCCAGAAAACCTACAACACCAGTGGCGCATCCCATGTGGGCATTTATGTCGGCAACGGGATGATGATTCACTGCGGCAACCCAATTTCCTATGCTTCCATTGAGACGAACTACTGGCGGCAGCATTACTACTGTATGGGAAGAATTCGATAAAAACAGGGCGATTATTCGTCCGGAAAGGAAACGATATGAGCTTGAAACTGGAAAAGATTGCTGCGGAGCGGGAGAAAGCCCGCAGAAAACGCGATGAGTGGGAGGAGCGCAGAAAGGAATGGGACAGAAAGTACCACGAGCAGGAAAACAGCGAAATCTGTGAAATGGTACATGCCCAGAGCCTGACCCCGGAACAGCTGGCAGTCATCATTCAGCTGGCGCAGGCTGGGGTTCCCAACCCGGAGAACCTGAAACTGGATGAGAAAGAAACGGAGGATATGGAATGAAAAAGATGATGGCAATGCTGCTTGCCAGCGTGATGGCGGCAGGAACCTTTACGACCACTGCATTTGCCTATACGGGCGATGCTGTGCAGGAGAACACGGCTGTCAGTACCGCTGCACAGGAGACGGATGCGGTAGGAAGTGCAAATGCAGGGAAAACAGACAGTGATAGCAGCATCGAAATCGACCCGGACATGCAGGTGCTGCCGGATGGCTATGAGGTCTCTACGGATGCGGATGGGAACCTGATCGTTACGGTGGGCGGCAAAGAATACAATATCGGCAGCGAAAAGTCCCAAAAGCAGACTGGTACGGTGGTGCCGGGGATCACCAGTCTGCATTTTCGTTCCGGTCCCGGCATGGATCAGGAGATTATCGGATATCTGCATTCCGGCGATACGGTGGAGATTGTCGAAAAATGCGGTGACTGGTATAAGGTAAACTTCAACGGCAAAACCGGGTATGCACATGGAAAGTACCTGAATGTCACGGATTCTGCAAAAGACAGCAGCATGTTCAGTGAAGATGCGCTGAAGCTGTTTCTGGATCTGATGCAGAGTGGAATGTCATCCGAGGATGAGACGAAATCCAGTGCAGCTTTGACTCCGGAAGGAAATATGACGCTGGTGGACGATATCGGTGAGGAAGAAGATAAATCCAGCCAGCAGTTCATTACGCTGGTGACAAAGGCGGGCAACACCTTTTATCTGATCATCGACCGCGATAAAGACGGCAACCAGAATGTGCATTTCCTGAACATGGTGGACGAGGCCGATCTGCTTGCGCTGATGGATGAAGAGGAAGCTGCCAAGTATCGGGAGAAGGAGCCGGAAGTCACGGAACCTGCGGAAACCGAAAAGCCGCAGGAGACGGAACCTGCACCGGAAGTGCAAAAAACAGAGGGCGAGCAGAAGAAAGCTTCCCCGCTCCCGATGATTATGCTGCTTCTGTTTGTGATCGGTGCAGCCGGTGTCGGCGGTTATCTTTATGTTAAGATGAAGGGCGTAAAGCCTGCGTCCAAGAAAAATCAGCCGGACCCGGATGCGGATTATCACGATGAGGATGAAGACGCGCTCCAGCTGCCGGAGGATGACGGTGACGAGGACGAAGAAGTGGATGTCAACGAGGATTACGAAGCGGAATCGGATGATGAACCTGTCTGATTAAGACAGCGTTGACCTGTGGGGCGGCTGAGAAGCCGTCCCTTTTACATAGCAGTCATGCACTTCGGTGCCTGGCTGCTAATTTTTTTGCGAAAGGAGCAGTATCGAATGAAGCTTGTATTAGCGGAAAAGCCCTCGGTTGCCATGAGTCTCTCGAAAGTGATCGGGGCAGATCAGCGCGGGGACGGTTATATGGAGGGCAATGGCTACCTTGTCAGTTGGTGTGTGGGGCATCTGGTGGAACTTTCCCAGCCGGAAGCCTATGATGAAAAGTATGCAAAGTGGAAGTATGATGATCTTCCGATTTTGCCGGAACATTGGCAGTATCAGGTGTCCGCCAGCACGAAAAAGCAGTTCGGAATCCTGAAAAAGCTCATGCAGCGGAAAGATGTGGAGAGTCTGATCTGTGCAACCGATGCAGGGCGTGAGGGCGAACTGATTTTCCGACTGGTTTACCATCAGTGCGGCTGCAAAAAGCCGGTGGAACGGCTTTGGATTTCATCAATGGAGGACAGTGCTATCCGGGAAGGCTTTCAGAAGCTCAGACCGGGAACAGAATATGATGCCTTATATGAGGCGGCTTTATGCCGGGAGCGAGCCGACTGGATTGTCGGAATCAACGCCACCCGGCTTTTTTCATGTCTGTATGGGCAGACCCTGAATGTGGGGCGCGTGATGACACCAACGCTTGCGATGGTGGTTATGCGAGATGCAGCAATCCGGGCGTTCAAGCCGGAGCCGTTCTACTCGGCAGAATTGAAATTCCGGGATTTTCAAGCGGGTGGTGAGCGGATGAAAGCAAAAACAGATGCAGAAAAACTGGTGGCAGAGTGCTGTCAGGCGGGTAGTGCCATCATTACCAAGGTGGAGCAGAAAGAAAAATCAGAGAAGCCCCCGGCCTTGTTTGATCTGACATCGCTTCAGAGAGAAGCAAACCGGCAGCTGGGATTCACTGCCCAGCAGACCCTGGATTACACACAGGCTCTGTACGAGAAGAAACTCGTGACATATCCCCGTACCGACAGCCGGTATCTGACGGATGATATGGCACCGCTGGTGCCGGAACTTGTTTCTGTGATCCAGCAGAGCTTTCAGATTCAGGCGGATGTACCGGCACCGGTGAATGCAGCGCAGGTCATCAATTCTAAGAAAGTTACCGATCACCATGCTATTATCCCTACAAAAACAGCGGCGGGTTATGACATTTCCTCTCTTCCCAGTGGAGAACAGGCGATTCTTACCATGCTGGCGGTGCGGCTGATTTGCGCGGTAGGCACTCCCTGCCGCTATGCAGAGACCATAGTAGAAGCCGAGTGCGCCGGTCAGAAGTTCCGCACGAAAGGCAAAACAGTCACGGATATGGGCTGGAGGCGATATGCAGGAAAGGCAGTTGAAGATGCTGAGAAGAATGCAGAGGCAGGTGAACTTCCGATACTTTCGGAAGGCATGACACTGGAACTTGCCGGTGTCGATCTGAAAGAGGGCAAGACCAGCCCGCCTAAGAGATTTACCGAAGATCTTCTGCTTTCAGCGATGGAGAGTGCCAGCTCGGATGAATTTCCGGCTGGTGTAGAGCGAAAAGGCATCGGCACACCAGCTACACGCGCTGCCATCATCGAAAAACTGGTGCAGAAAGGCTTTATCGAGCGTAGGGGTGATAAGAAAACGAAATACCTTTGCTCTACGGACAAGGGAAATGCGCTGGTGACGGTGGTGCCGGAACAGATTCAGTCTCCATCCATGACGGCAGACTGGGAGGAAAAACTGCTGAAAATAGAACACGGCGAGTATGACAGCGATGCCTTTATGGGCGAAATCAGCAGCATGGTCAGCGGACTTGTTAAAACCTACGAGGCTGTAAAAGGAGCCGATGTGCTGATGCAGCCGGAACGCAAGGTCATTGGTTCCTGTCCCGCCTGCGGCAGTGATGTCTGCGAAACGGCAAAAGGATGGTTTTGCAGGGATAAGAGCTGTAAATTTGCACTCTGGAAGGAAAACAGGTTTTTTCAGACACTGGGAAAGCAGATGACAGAGGAACTGGCAAAGCAACTGGTAAATCGGGGAAAAGCACGGCTTACCCATTGCTATTCCAGGAAGTCCAATCGTTACTATGACACAACCGTTCATGTAGAGACCGGCGAGGACGGTGCAGCAGCATTTAAGCTGGAGTTTGGAGGTAAAAAATGAGCATGAAAATGATGAATGCAGCTTATCTGGTGGATAATGTCGCTCTGCTTTCCTTGCAGGAAAAGCAGGACGGCGTGGAATTCCATTGTTTTGATATGGACAGCAAGGTGCAGATTGCCGAGGGACACATTGGCTGGGATGTGTTGGATAAACAGCCGTTTTCTACGCTGGAAGAAAGCGCGAGGGTGGCAGCACTCAAGGAGATTCCCCAGCTGGACGGTCTTACCGTTGCGCCGGTAGCCCCGGAGATGCTGGAGCAGATGCGCGGCGGCAGAAAAGTTCTTTGGCAGATGAAAAAGGCTGATCCTGAACTGGAGAATGCTAAAAATATCCGGTTTATCACCAGCAGCTACGAGGATCGGTTCAAAATTCCGGATGGCAGTGCGGTGGAGATTGAGTATCCGAATCGGAAGTTCTCAGCTCGCTGCGAATATATGGACGAATATCATCTGCGCCTTGGGTATGATGTTCTGCACATCTGTCAGCTGGCAGAAATGCTGGAACGCGGTGGCGGTACATGCCGCCCGGAGCCGCTGATTACGGAAGAATGCAGCGCATGGGATTTGGGAAGCAAGGGCTTTCTTGCCATTCAGACCTGTGAGGACGGTTACGACTATACCTTATATCATAAGGACTTCACGGAAATTGACGGTGGCCAGATCGACAACCCGGAAATCAGCATGAATGCAGCCAGAGACCAGATCCTTTCGGATTATGGATTCGGTGGACGTACCATGACGCGGATTGACTATGATGAACTTTGTGATCATGCAGAGGATGCAGAAATTAGCAGACGGGAATCTGTGCTGGGTAAACTCTCGGATTTGTCTTCCAGAACGGATACGCCGGTGAAAGCTGCTAAGGTGAAGGAGGCGGAGCGATGAAATATAAGCTTACGAAGGCAGAGCGGGAAACCGTCATCAATTTTGACAATGAACTGGATACGGCCAGTGTTTACACCCATGACAGCCGGCTGATTAAGAAGCTCCGGGAACTGCGAAAACAGTATCCGGAGCAGTTTATTTTGGAGCACCGGGAGCATGGATCGGTCACTTATACGATTCCGAAACGCTGCGTCGGTATCCGACCGCCTTACAGTGAAAAGCGTCGGGAACAGCAGCGACAGGAAGCAAAGGAAAACGGACTGCCGTTTATGGAGAAGGGAGAAATGAATGATGGCAAGAATTGAAAAGTGGGATGAAGTGCATGGAAATCAGGCACCGGACGAAAGAATGATGGCATTTCTCGACAGTGCCACTGACCAGTATGCGATTTTGCAGCTTCGCCGCAGCGAGGATACGGTATATGAACGCTTTTCGTCTATGCGCGAACTGGAACGGATGGGGCTGAAACCGGATATTGACCATTATGAGGTGGTGTATACGGCTCCGCTTCTTCCATACAAGGATCAGAATACGATGTTGGAGGAACTGTATGCGAAATTCAATGTTTCCCGCCCTGATGATTTTACTGGGCATAGTCTTTCTGTGTCTGACATCGTGGCTTTACGGCAGAATGGTATTGTAAGCTGTCACTATGTGGATTCCATCGGCTTCCAGGAACTGCCCGGATTTTTGAAACCGGAGAATTACCTGAAAGCCGCAGAAATGGCAATGGAAGACGATTACGGCATGATTGACGGCGTAATCAATAACGGAAAGAAGGAAGAACCGGCGGAGAAAGCATCGGTTCTGGATCAGCTGAAGGAAAAGCAGGAGGCGGTGCCGCCTGCGCCGCCTCGCAGGTGCTGCGAAGAAAAGGAGTTGTAAATGCGTTTTACGGATGACGAATGGATGCTCATGATGCTTTACAGCCCTGGCACAAGGACAGGGCTGATCGAAGAGCTTCAAAAGATGCAGAAAAGTCTGACCGGAAGGGACAGAAACCTGCGCAGGTGGACGGCCTCGCTGCTTGCGAAACTGGTAGAGATGACGGATGCTGAATATGAGGCACTGGATTTATATCCGGACGAATAAGGGAGAGGAGGAAAAAGACAGATGATGACGAAAACGGCTTATTATATGCAGATGGCGCAGGAAGCTGCGGCGCAGATCACTGGCAGCAAAGAACAGTGGACAGCGTTTCTGACCACATCCGCACGGCTTTATAAGTATCCCTTTGCGGAGCAGCTGATGATCTATAAGCAGAGACCAGAAGCAACGGCCTGTGCAGAGTACGATCTCTGGAATGACCGAATGAACCGCTATGTAAAGCGTGGCTCCAAGGGCATTGCTCTTTTGGATATGCGCGGGGAACAGCCGAAACTGCGGTATGTATTTGATGTGGCAGATACCGGAGAACGGAAGAATTCCCGCCCGGTACAGCTCTGGAAAATGAATGCGGAGCATGAGCAGCCGATCATTCGGGCACTGGATGCTGCGTTTGATGTTCCTGCCGGTGTCGGGTCTCTGGAAAATCACATTATGGAAGCGGCGGAACGCCTTGCAAGGGATTACTGGGAGGAAAACCGCAGACAGATCAGTGACATCGTTGCAGATTCCTATCTGGAAGGATATGATGAACTCAACATCGGAGCTTCCTTTAAGAGAGCTGCCGCTGCCAGCATCGCATTTTCCGTCTTTACCCGGACGGTGGGCAATGCAGATGACTATTTTGAGCACGAGGATTTTCTGGACATCTTTGATTTTAATACGCAGGCTGCCGCCAATGTGCTGGGAACTGCGGTCAGCGAAATGTCCAGCCAGATCTTCCGGGAAATTGAACGCACGATCCGAACCTATGAAAGAGATAAGCAGGCAGAAAGGAGCCAAAACTATGATGGAGCTGAATTACACGAAGAACGGCGATTACCTGATTCCGGACATCCAGTTGTCGGTGCAGGAACAGAAGCCCCTGGGCAAGTACGGGAGAATGCGCAGAGCGTTCCTGCAGGAGAACAACACGCTGCTGTACAATCACCTGATCCTAACCGAGAAGCTGTACCCGCACCTGTGGGAGATTCAGGAGACCGCGACCGCACGGATGGAGCAGATGATGGCGGAGCTTCTGAAAGCGAATCCGGCACCGGACAAGAAATCGAACCAGATGGCCTGGGTGCAGCACATGAACATGCTGAAAGCGCAGGCAGAGGAAGTAATTCTGACGGAACTTATCAACAGTTAAACTTTATGAGCCTGTTTCAGTCCGAAGCAGAGCAGATTCAGAAAATTGATGCGGCGGCAGAAAATGCAGCCAAAGAAGCGGAGAGCGAAAAGCCCTCCGCTTTTGTCATTTCTGAGGATGAAATCGACCGGATGCTGCGGACAGGTTCTAATTTTGAGAGCGGAAAAATCCGTATTTATGCGCTGTATCAGCAGCAAGGGGAAGCGAAAGAACGAGCTGCATTCCTGAAAGCAGAATACGGTCTCGGTGGTCACAGCTATACCTTTATGGATGGCAGTCACGGTTTTGCCGATTATGACGGGAAAGGCATTCTGCTTCGCAATTATGATCATGACCGGGAAGTGCGCCTCACATGGTCGGCAGTGGATAAGCGGTTAGACCGGCTTGTGGAAAATGGTCAGTACCTGACTGCGCTGGAAATGGAAGAGTATCAGAAGCTGGAGCAGGAATATGGCGCGTCGCTTCCTATGCCGACTGCCGCCCATGTATTTCCGCCAACGCCACCGGAACGCTACGATACCGGAAATGAGCATGTGGACAAGATGCTGAATACGGCTGCGGATATCTACGCCCGGAGCGAGTTGGCAGCACCCCAGCGGTTTACCGTGATGGAAACTGACGATGGCTATGCTGTTTGGGATGATATTCAGGATGGCATTCATGTAGAGCCGGATGGTGTCAGCGAAGAGTTTACCAGCGAATGGGAGGCAGAGACCTACCGCCAGCAGTTGATTGAAAAAGTTCAGGAACGGGAAGCAAATGACTGGCTCTATGTTGAACAGAGCAAGCAGAATTTGCAGCAGGACGTTCCATTCCCAGATGTGGAATCCGAAGAAGTACAGGAATCGGCTCACGCAGAGACAGATCCTCTGGTACTGGAAATGCAGGAACACGCCAGCGAACTTTCCAGAGAGTCTGGCTATGCACCGGATGAACGGTTTGTGGTCACAATGACCGGCGAGAACTTTCCGGATTCTAAAGATGCGTTTGCCATCTGGGATTATGTCAAAGAAGAGTATTACGGATATTCGGACGGAAAAGTGCAGACATTTGCCGATTATGTGAGTGCATCAGAGGCGTTGCAGGAGATTCGCGGCAGGAACATGGAGGCTGAAAAAGAGCCTGCAACTGTGCAGCCAGAACCCGCAGCTCCGGTGCAGCCGGATTATCGCGTTGGCGATACGCTGTATCTGGACGGAAAGGCATTTACGATTGAAAAAGTCGGGCTTTTCGATGTGGAACTTCGGGACCCGGATTCCGTGTATCCGATCTTCCGCTCGGAAAGCAAGGAAAATCTGGCAAGAATTTTGGGGCATGAGGAAAATGTTCACCTGCACAATCTGATGGTTGATCTGAATTCTGGAAAAGAAGAAGCGTTCCGGGCAGGGCATGAAGCAAAACATGCGGAGAACTACCGCATCAACAGCTTTCACCTCGGCGAAGGCAGTCCTAAGCAGAAATTCCGTGCCAACATGGATGCCATCTACACGCTGAAAGCCTTAGAAAATCAGCATAGGGATGCGACACCGGAGGAACAGGAAACGCTGGCCAATTATGTCGGCTGGGGTGGGCTGGCAGATGCCTTTGACGCAGAGAAAACTGCCTGGACAGGCGAATATAAGGAGCTGAAAGCAGCTCTTACGGAAGAAGAATATGCCGCAGCCAGGGCTTCGACTCTGAATGCGCATTACACCAGCCCTACCGTGATCCGTGCAATCTATGAGGCATTGGACGGTATGGGATTTGAGAAAGGCAATATTCTGGAACCGTCGATGGGTGTCGGCAACTTCTTCGGTATGCTGCCGGATTCCATGCTGGGAAGCAGACTGTATGGTGTGGAACTGGATTCCATCACCGGGCGCATTGCGCAGAAATTGTATCCGCAGGCAGAAATCAAGGTGGCAGGCTTTGAAACCACCGACCGGCGCGACTTCTATGATCTGGCCGTGGGCAATGTGCCCTTTGGCAACTACCGTGTCAGCGATAAGCCCTATGATAAACTCGGATTTTCTATCCACAACTATTTCTTTGCCAAGGCATTGGATCAGGTTCGTCCCGGTGGCATCGTGGCCTTTGTTACCAGCCGCTATACGATGGATTCCAAGAATCCGGACGCGCGAAAGTATCTGGCGCAACGGGCAGAACTGCTGGGAGCCATTCGACTTCCTAATAACGCATTCCGTGCCAATGCCGGTACAGATGTGGTGTCGGATATCATTTTTCTGCAAAAGAGAGACCATCCCATTGATATCGAACCGGATTGGGTGCATCTGGGGCTGACATCGGAGGGTATTACCCTCAACAGCTACTTTGTTGATCACCCGGAAATGGTGCTGGGTGAAATTACAACGGAAAGTACCCAGTACGGCAAGGAAGAATGTACGGTCATTCCGATTCCGGATGAGGATCTGGGAGACCAGCTGCATGAGGCTGTGCAGCATATCGGCGGTCACTATGAAGCGCAGGAGCTGGCACCGGAGGAAGAACTGTCCTTGCAGGGCGAAACCATTCCGGCAGACCCCAATGTAAAGAACTTCTCCTATGCGGTGGTGGATGGGGATGTCTACTTCCGTGAGAACAGCATCATGCGAAAGGCTGACCTTTCTGCGACAGCCACCGGCAGGATCAAGGGCATGGTGGAGCTTCGTACCATTGTGCAGGAACTGATCGACTATCAGCTGAACGATTATCCGGAGGACGCGATTGCCCAGAAACAGCGGGAACTGAATGTAGCCTATGACCGATTCGCCGATCAGTATGGGCTTATCAACTCCCGTGCAAATGCGCAGGCTTTTTCAGAAGATTCGTCTTATTATCTGCTCTGCTCTCTGGAAAATGTAGATGAAAACGGCAGGCTGGAATCCAAGGCGGATATGTTCACCAAACGGACGATTCGACCGGAACGGGCTGTTACCAGCGTAGATACTCCGGCAGAAGCTCTGGCAATCTCCATCGGAGAGCGCGGCAAAGTGGATTTGCCCTATATGTCGGAGCTTTTAGGTACACCGGGAGAATTTGAAAAAATCCAGCAGGAACTGCATGGTGTCATTTTCAAAGACCCGATGACGCAGGGCGGCGAGGAAACCGGCTGGGTGACGGCTGATGAATATCTGTCCGGCAATGTCCGGGAAAAACTCCGCGTGGCAGAACTGGCTGCGGCTTCTGACCCTGCCTTTGCGGTAAACACGGAATATTTGAAGAAAGCACAGCCGAAAGACCTGGATGCGTCGGAGATTGATGTGCGCCTTGGTGCCACATGGGTCAATCGGGATTATATCCAGCAGTTTATGGAAGAAACCTTTGAGCCGCCGTTCTATCTGCGCAGAAATATTGAAGTGAAATTCTCTCCCATGACGGCAGAATGGCAGATTACCGGCAAGAGTACACCGAGCCGGAATGATGTTCATGCCTATATGACCTACGGCACCAGCCGTGCCAATGCCTACCGAATTCTGGAGGATACGCTGAATCTGCGGGATATTCGTATTTACGATACCGTGGAGGATGCAGACGGCAAGCAGAAGCGGGTTCTGAATAAAAAGGAGACCACCCTCGCCCAGCAGAAACAGCAGGCCATTAAGGATGCGTTCCAAAACTGGGTGTGGAAAGACCCTTATCGCCGCGCGGAACTTGTGGAAAAGTATAACGAGCTGTTCAACAGCACTCGTCCCCGTGAGTATGATGGTTCTCATATCCGCTTTGGCGGCATGAATCCGGAAATCCGGCTGCGGGAACACCAGCAGAATGCCATTGCTCATGTGCTGTACGGCGGCAATACGCTGCTGGCCCACGAAGTGGGTGCCGGTAAGACTTTCGAGATGGCCGCTTCTGCTATGGAGGCAAAACGGCTGGGACTGTGCCAGAAATCCATGTTTGTTGTTCCGAATCATTTGACCCTTCAGTGGGCAAACGAGTTTCTGCGTCTGTATCCGAGTGCAAAATTGCTGGTGGCAAGCAAAAAGGACTTTGAAACTGCCCGCAGAAAGAAGTTCTGCGCACGAATTGCTACTGGTGATTACGATGCAGTCATCATCGGGCATTCCCAGTTTGAGAAAATTCCGGTGTCTGCAGAACGGCAGGAGCGGATTTTGACTGCCCAGATTGATGAAATCGAAAACGCCATTGCTGAGATGAAATCCCAGAATGGCGAACGTTTCTCCATCAAACAGATGGAAAAGACCCGGAAAGGATTGGAGGCGAGATTGGAGAAACTTCGGGCAACCGACCGAAAAGACGATGTGATTACCTTTGAGCAGCTGGGCGTAGACCGACTGTTTGTAGACGAAGCACATGCCTTTAAGAACCTGTTCCTCTACACAAAAATGCGCAATGTTGCAGGCTTGTCCACATCGGAAGCGCAGAAATCTTCGGATATGTTTATGAAGTGCCAATATATGGACGAGTTGACAGGCGGGCGCGGCATCATTTTTGCGACCGGCACCCCGGTTAGCAACAGCATGACGGAGCTTTACACCATGATGCGGTATCTCCAGTACGGCACGTTGCAGCAGAAAGGGCTGACCCATTTCGACAGCTGGGCTTCTACCTTTGGTGAGACCACCACGGCCATTGAGCTGGCACCGGAAGGAACCGGATACCGGGCAAGAACAAGATTTGCAAAATTCTTCAACCTGCCGGAGCTGATGAATATGTTCAAGGAAGTGGCAGATATCAAGACTTCCGATCAGCTGCATCTGCCGGTGCCGGAGGCAAAATTTGAAACCGTGGTGGTGCAGCCTTCGGAGCATCAGCAGGCGATGGTGGCGGAGCTTTCGGAACGGGCGGCGGCTGTGCATTCCGGTGTGGTAGACCCGTCGGTCGATAACATGCTGAAAATCACATCGGATGGCAGAAAGCTGGGACTGGATCAGCGATTGATGAATCCGCTCCTGCCGGATGACCCAAATAGCAAGCTCAACGCCTGTGTGCGGAATGTGCTTCGGATTTATGAGGAAGGACAGTCGGATAAGCTGACCCAGTTGCTGTTCTGCGACCTCAGCACGCCGAAGAACGATGGAACCTTCAATGTCTATGAGGATATCCGCGCCAAACTAATTCAGTCCGGTGTGCCGGAAGAAGAAATCGCATTTATTCATGATGCCGATACTGAGGCAAAAAAGAAAGATTTGTTTGCCAAAGTGCGTACCGGACAGGTACGGGTATTGTTAGGTTCGACACAGAAGATGGGTGCAGGCACGAACGTGCAGGATAGGCTGGTGGCCGTGCATCATCTGGATGTGGGCTGGCGGCCTGCGGACATGACCCAGCGAAATGGTCGTATCATCCGTCAGGGAAACCGAAACAAAGAAGTGCAGGTTTATCAGTATGTGACGGAAGGAACTTTTGATGCCTACCTCTATCAGACACTGGAGAATAAGCAGAAATTTATCAGCCAGATCATGACCAGCAAATCTCCGGTACGTTCCTGTGATGATGTAGATGAGCAGGCTCTTTCCTATGCAGAGATCAAGGCACTTTGTGCCGGAGACCCGCAAATCAAGGAGAAAATGGACTTGGATGTAGATGTTGCAAGGCTGAAAGTATTGAAGGCGGATCATCAGAGCCAGCAGTACCGATTGGAAGATAAATTGATGAAATATTTCCCTGCGGAGATTGAGAAAACGCAGGGGTTCATCAAGGGCTTTCAGTCGGATATTCGGACGGTGGCGGCACATCCGCTGCCGGAAGAGGGGTTCTGCGGTATGGAGGTGAATGGCACACAATTTACTGAAAAAGCTGAGGCCGGTGAAGCAATCCTCGCGGTCTGTAAAGCCAATCAGAGTTTGGAGCCGGTGCCGCTTGGCAGCTACCGTGGTTTCAAGATGGAGCTGACGTTTGACAGCTTCCAGAAAGAGTATCAGGTGCTGCTGAAAGGTGAGATGACCCACCGAGTGCCCATCGGCACCAGTGCTGCGGGCAATATCCAGCGTCTGGACAATGCTCTTGCCGGGATTCCTGCAAGACTGGAAAAGGCGGAACAACAGTTGGACAATCTCAGAAGCCAGCAGGAAGCTGCGCAGGCCGAGCTTGGAAAGCCGTTCCCCCAGGAGGCAGAACTGGCGGAAAAGAGTGCAAGACTGGCAGAACTGGACGCATTGCTGAATATGGATGACCGTGGAAACGATGATCCAGACCGTGAGAAAACAACGGAAAAGCCGTCTGTCCTGGCAGAGCTGCGTGACCGTGCAGGGCGCATTCCGCCGATGACACATCGGGATGATGAGGAGGTGGCACTATGAGTGTTCGGGAACACTGGATCAATGTCCGGGTGAACCCGGAAGAGCTGGCGAGGATTCGTGAAAAGCAGAAGGAATTGGGTATTCGGAACACCGGTGCCTATATGAGAAAGATGGCGATGGACGGGTACTGCGTAAATCTTGATTTGTCGGATGTGGCTCAGGTATCCACCCTTCTTCGCCGATGCAGCAACAACCTGAACCAGTACGCAAAACGAGCCAATGAATCCGGGAGCATCTATGCGGAGGATATCCGGGATTTGCAGAAGCGGCTGGATGAACTCTGGGAGATGCAAAAGCTGATCTTAAAGAGGCTTTCTGGCATTCGCTGACGGCACAAACGTGCGGGATTTCTACAGTACATGGCACAGATGAAACTGTCTGTGCCGTTACATATTTTTTGAGTTTCCCTGTTGACATCGTGGTGTTTGGCAAGCGTGTACAGTAAAATGAAGATGAAAAGAAAAACGAAGGGGTGAAATCCATGAAGATCGTAAGTTTTTTGTTGAAACTGGTGCTGAAAATCCTGTTGCTGCCGGTTGCGTTTCTGCTGCGATTTCTATGCTTTATCGGGAATCTGCTGATGCAGCTATCCCTGTGGGTGCTTTCGCCGGTCATGCTTTTCGTTCTTGGCTGCGGCATCTATTCTGTGGTTCGAGCGAGCTGGACGGATGTGTTCCTGCTGACCCTGATTGAGATGGGGCTGTTCGCAGCTGCGGTTGGTGCGGGCGGCATCATGGAACTGATGGAACAGCTGTGTGAGCGTGTAGAGGATGTTTTGACAATTTGAGTTCAGGAGGGATTAGATGGATATTCAGTTTATGAAAGATTATTATGATTTACGGTACGAGGAAACAGATGGAGAGAATCATTTTGTGGAAGAGACAGCTTATCAGGAAAAACAGTCTGAGCAATCGAAGATGGAAGACCAGCTGATGGAAATGGTGGGAGGCAGCGAATCTAATGTGTGGAAGCTGTACGAAAGCATTATGTGCGTCTATTTCGATATGGAAGAAATCATCAAGCAGGCCGTTTATTTGCAGGGGGCTTATGACCGGGAACGGATGTTAAAATGAGAATAGTAGATTGGTAAGAGCTGCCTTCGGGTAGCTCTTTTTAGATGGAGGAATATGAAAATGGCGGCTACAAGACTAATTGCGCTGCATATCAATAAAGGAAAGACGGTAGCGCAGTGTCTGGCTGACCGTACTGATTATTCTGAGAATGCAGCAAAGACGGAAGATGGAAAATACATCAGCGCGTATGCCTGTGATGCAAAGACCTGTGATGAAGAATTTCTGCTTTCCAAACGGCAGTATGAGCATATCACCGGTAGAACCCAGGCGCATGATGTGATCGCATATCAGATTCGGCAATCCTTTAAGCCCGGAGAAATCACGCCGGAGGAGGCGAACAAGGTTGGGTATGAGACAGCCATGCGATTCACCAAGGGAAAACACGCGTTTATCGTGGCTACCCATGTTGATCGTGCGCACATTCATAACCATATTATTTTTAATTCAACTACATTAGACTGCACCAGAAAATTTCGAGATTTTCGATTATCCGGTCTTGCACTGGCAAGGCTCAGTGATATCGTCTGCCTAGAACACCGGTTGTCGGTTATTATCCGGAAGCCCTATGGGGAGCGGCAGAAGAGAACGGAATACCCGGAGAAAAAATCGCAGCGGGATGAAATCTGCGAGGCCATTGATGCAGCATTGGCAAGAAATCCAAAAGACTTTCGGGAACTGATTGAAATTTTGCAGGAGGCCGGATACGAGTATAAAGATGGAAAACAGCCTGCCCTGCGGGGAAAAGGCCACGCCAGATTTGCTCGTTTCCGCTCTCTTGGTAAAGGATATTCGGTTGAAGAACTTTGCGAAGTGATTGCTGGAAATGCGGTTCATAAAAGCAAATTTGTAGAGAAAAACCGCACAAGCGCACGGTCGTCACAGGTGCATCAGAAGGCGGAGTTGTCGTTCCTTATTGATGTCCGTGCCAAAATGCAGGCGGGCAAAGGCGCGGGATATGCGCGTTGGGCCAAAGTCTTTAATCTGAAGCAGATGGCAAAAGCTATGATGTTCATGGAAGAGCATGGAATCAAGAGCTATGCAGAGCTGAAAGAAAAGGCAGAGGAAATTTCTGAAAATTGCGATGCGCTGCTGGAATCTGTAAAAGCAGATGAGGCACGGATGTCGGAAGTGTCGGTGCTGCGGAAGCATCTAATCAATTATGCCAAGACAAAAGATGTTTTTGCCGCGTATAAAGCATCCGGCTACAATCCGGAGTTCTATGAAGCCCATCGGGATATGCTGGCCTTGCGCAGCGCAGCGAAAAAGGCGTTTGATGCCTATAAGAAAGAGAATGGTTCTGACAAAAAGCTCCCGCGCATCAGCGAGCTGAACGCAGAGTATGCAATGCTTCTTGAACGAAAGAAAAGCTCCTATGCAGAGTACCGCAAGACCAAATCGGAAATGCAGGATTGGCTTGTGGCACAGAAGATTGTGCAGGAAATCCTGAAAGAGGACGAACAGAAAAAAGAGCAGCTGTATGAGCAGGAAGTGTGGCAGGAAGAAGAAAATAAGGAGAATAGTAGATGATGGAATGTCCGGTGCAGTGTGGGCGTAATGCTCATGCTGCACCGGGCTTTTTTTCTTTGACAGGAACTGCCGTTAAAGCATCCGGAACGGATGCGCAGCCCGATGCCGCAGGCAGCGTTCTAAGGGAATTGGGGAATTTCCCCAACAAGCAGAAAATCGCTTTCGTGTCACGAAAGCCCTGCTTGCCGAATTAGTGGGATGCATGAAATCACATGCGTAACGAGGACAGAACATCTTGATTTTCCGCGAGGTTTGGAGTACAATTACTGTGATTACATGTAGAATTTGCTCAGATTAGATCGGAGAATTGTATGGGCTATTTATCAATCAAACAGACAGCAGAAAAATGGAACCTTTCGGCAAGGTGGATAAGTGATCTTTGTAAAGCCGGACGAATTCCCGGAGCAACAAAAATCGGTTCATACTGGGCGATTCCAGCGAATGCGGAAAAGCCAGCTGACGCAAGAATCAAGAGTGGTCGCTACGTGAAGACAAAAGAAAACTAAGAAAGGGGTCGTACCAATGGCTGCAATCAATGATTTAATTAGCCAGATCCAAGATGAGACTCTTCGAAATAGAATCCAAGAAGAAGTGAGCAAAATGGCCAAGCAGAAGAAATTCGGCTTGGTCTTTGAAGAACATATGCCGGAAAGCACGCCTCTCTATGATATGCCTATCAAAAGAGGCTGTAATGTTATGCGCCGTGACAGCAAGGACGACAAATCTATCTATGTCGTGCTGAAGGTTGAAGGCGATACTGCTGTGTGCGTTAAACCGGAACAGAAAGATGAAGCAGTCACCTTTGAGCTGAAGGACATTGTTCGTGTCGCAGAATTTGGAGAATCCATCTATCCCTATCTGAAGCCGCTGGATTCAGTTTGCAATGCGCCAGACAGCGATCTTTGGCACACGCTGATTGAAGCGGACAACTATCACGCCTTGCAGCTTTTGGAATATTTGTATGCGGGTAAGGTGGATTGCATTTATATCGACCCCCCTTATAATACTGGTGCAAAGGACTGGAAATATAACAACGACTATGTGGATGGTAATGATGCTTACCGTCACAGCAAGTGGCTCTCCTTCATGCAGCGGCGTTTGCAGTTGGCAAAGAAACTACTGAATCCAAAGGATTCCGTTTTAATCGTGACTATTGATGAAAAAGAATACCTGCATCTGGGTTGTCTTCTGGAGGAAATGTTCCCAGATGCAAAAATACAGATGGTGAGCATTACCATTAATCCTTCTGGTGCAAAACGTGATAATCTTTTTTCCAGATCTGATGAATATGCATACGTGATTTTGCTAGGAAATGCTTGTGTTGTTCATCCTGAAGGTGATGGAGATGAAAGGGAGGTTCGCTGGTGGTATTTGAGGCGAACGGACTATTCGTCAAGACGTGGAACAGTAAAAGGAGGTGTTGCGCAGTTTTATCCAATATATGTTGACGAGAAAACCATGCGAATTGTTTGCACTGGAACCCCCTTAACTCCGGAACAGTCCAGATTTGATGTTCCGTCAATAGATGGTGCAATCCCAGTTTTCCCCATAAGAGAAGATGGTGTGGAAATGAACTGGGGTCTAACTTCGGATACTTTAATGAAATTGAACGAACAAGGGGTAGTTCGAGTCTCAAAAGGTAATGAAAATCAGCCATATGTTTTTCGATATTTAAGCGCAAATTATGTTCAGAAAATAAAAAGTGGACGCTGGGCCATTCAAGGAATACGTGAAGATAACACAAAAATAATTGTTGAAACTGGAGGAAAAATTACTCGTGCAACCACAGTATGGCAAAATAAACTGTATGATGCAGGACAATACGGAACATCCTTGTTAAAGGATTTTATTGGAAGCGGCCGTTTTACATTTCCTAAGTCTCTATATGCGGTCCATGACACGATACGTTTCTTTGTTGCCAATAAGCCTAATGCCCTCATCGTTGACTTCTTCGCAGGCAGCGGCACGACCATGCACGCCGTAAATCTGCTCAATGCTGAGGATGGTGGGCACAGACGTTGCATTATGGTGACCAACAATGAGGTCTCCGCAGATGAAGCGAAGATGTTGAAAGACAAAGGCTATCAGCCTGGCGATGCGGAATGGGAAAAGCTTGGCATCGCCCACTATGTTACTTGGCCACGTACGGTCTGTTCCATCGAGGGGCACGATGTGAATGGCAATCCTCTAAAGGGAGATTATCTTGGCAGTGAGCCTCCGATGCATATGGCGGACGGTTTCAAGGCAAATGCGGCATTCTTCAAACTTGGATTCTTGGATCCAACAGCGGCTTCTCTCGGCATGCGTTTTTCGGAAATGCTGCCTACGTTGTGGTTGAAGACTGGAGCAAAAGGAAAATGCCCGGAATTGACCGGAGAACAAGTTCCGGACATGCTGATCTTGCCGGAAAATCAATTTGCAGTTTTGATCAACGAGAATGCATTTGCCGATTTCGCGGAAAAACTTACAGCGCATCCTGAAATCCAAACGGTATTCTTAGCAACTGATTATGAAGTGAATTATCAGTCGATGGTAAAAAATCTGAATGTTGAAAATGCGTATCAGCTTTACCGGGATTACTTGGATCACTTCCGTGTGAACAGAGGGAGAAACTAAGAATGATTTGTGAATTATTCCCATTTCAAAAACAGGCGGTCAATGAAATGCGCCTCCGCGTGGCGATGGCGCTGAATAACTATCGCATGCTGAAGATCCCTCAGGTGGTTTCGCTTCAGGCACCAACGGGTTCTGGCAAAACGATTATCATGTCTGCCCTGATTGAAGATATCTTTTATGGCTCAGAGCAGTTTACTGAACAGCCGGAGGCCATTTTCGTATGGCTTTCGGATTCTCCGCAGCTGAATGAGCAGTCCAAACAGAAGATCGAGCTGAAAGCAGATAAGGTCCGTATAGATCAGTGCGTAGTGATTTCAGATGAATCTTTCGACCGAGAGATTCTGGAGGACGGTCATATCTATTTCCTGAATACGCAGAAGCTTGGCAAGGCCGGTAATCTGAGCCGTCATTCGGATACGCGACAGTATACGATTTGGGAGACCATTGAAAATACGGCAAGAGAAAAAGCTGACCGTCTGTATTTCATTATTGATGAGGCACACCGCGGTATGCAGGGACGCCAGGCGGGAACGGCTACCACCATCATGCAGCGTTTTATCAAGGGCAGCAGCGAGCAGAAGCTGTCGCCCATTCCGGTCGTTATCGGAATGAGTGCAACTGCCGAACGTTTTAATTCCCTTGTCGGGCAGGCAACAAACTCTACATTGCATAAGGTTGTTATTTCACCGGCCCAGGTTCGCCAATCTGGATTGCTCAAAGATCGTATTGTAATCACTTATCCGGAAGATCCAATCAAACACGGTGACATGGCCGTACTCCAGGCGGCAACAGACGAGTGGCAGGATAAGTGCAAGCACTGGTATCAGTATACCTATGAGCAGCACTACACCAATGTAAATCCGGTGTTTGTTATCCAAGTCTGCGCTGGTTCCGGTACGAAAGTATCTGACACCGATCTGGACGATGTAATTGCGAAAATCGAAGAGCGTATGGGCGATAGCTTCAAGGAAAATGAAGTTGTGCATACTTTCGGTTCCACGGGTACATTGTCAATTCATGGATTGACCGTGCCGCATGTTGAACCTTCGGAAATTGCAGAAGATCGCCGGATTCGTGTGGTTCTCTTCAAAGAGAATCTGTCCACCGGCTGGGACTGCCCTCGTGCAGAAACTATGATGTCCTTCCGGCGTGCGGAAGACGCAACCTATATTGCGCAGTTGCTCGGACGTATGGTTCGCACACCGCTTCAGTGTCATGTTCTCGTAGACGATTCCTTAAATGATGTGCGGCTATTCCTTCCGTATTTCAACCAAGATACCGTTCAAAAGGTCATTGATGAATTGCAGGCAACCGAAGGCGGAGAAATCCCGACAGTTGTCGATGGTGAATCTCTGGAAGATCAGACCTATGATACATGGTCGGTTCACAACCAGCGAAAGAAAACGCAAAAACAGACGGTTGGTCAGCTGAGTATCTTTGATTACCCGAATGGCTTCCAAGAAGAGCCTGCTGCGGCACCTTCCACAGCAGTTGGAGATATGTCAAATTCTGGAGCTGCGGCAGCGAATCAAGGTGGAGCAGATTCAGAAATTCCCGCAGAAGGACAACACCAGACGATTCCGCTGGAAACAGTGTCTGGAAACGATGTACATGCAGGTCAAGAAACTGAGAGAACTGGTGGGGGCAATCAATCTGTGAATAAAGAGCAGCCAGTGCTGACACCGGCTGTATCGCAGATGTCGATGCTTCCAACAATAGATCGTGAAGGAATCACAAAGTTCATCAATGAACAGGGCTATCTGACTTATATCGTCCGTGCGGTAAAAATCAACAGCTATTTGAAGTCTTTGATGAGTTTGGCAGGGCTGCTATCACAGTTCAATATCTGTATTACGGCAGCTGAGGATGTGAAAAACGATGTTGCTGAACTTATCCGCAACTATGTGAATGGTCTGCATGATGCTGGAAAATATGACGAGCTTACAAAGCAAGTCATGGAGATGAAACTGTCTGTTCAGATATTCGATGTTTTCGGTGAGAAAATACAAAGCGATAACCAGATAGATATGTTTACTGCATCCGAGTCTGACCTTGATCGTCAGCTAAGAGTAGCAGACGCAAAAATGGGTGGATGCGGTTTCCACTTGGCGTATGGGCGTAAATATATCGACTTCGACAATCCAAACGCCTTTAAGGTGGATTGTATTCTGTTTGCATTCGACAGCGAGTGTATTGCGGAATTAAATAAATACGCTGAGAAGAAGTTCCATGAATTGAACGACCAGTATCGTAAATATATTGTGGCCAAACCGGAGAAGTGTCAAAAGCAGTATAGCGATATTGTTGCTAACGGCGATGAAATCAGTAAGCACAACTTTACTCTTCCGGAGACAATCAGTGCCAAGGTCGAAGCAGATGGAATAAAGTACACGGATCATCTTTTTGCCAATGCAGATGGAATAGCAAAAATTAAGTTGAATGGCTGGGAACAGGCTGTTTTGGCAGAAGAGCAAAAACGAGAGGATTATGTTTGCTGGCTGCGGAATCCGTCTCGACAGTCTTGGTCACTGCGGATGCCTTATGAAATGGACGGGAAATGCAAGGAGCTTTATCCGGATTTCATCATTGTTCGCCAAGATCCAATTCTCAAGTACATCGTTGATATTTTGGAACCTCATAATCCGGATTTCAAGGATAACTTGGGCAAAGCTAAGGGACTTGCAAACTATGCTGCAAATGAACCAAGAATTGGCAGAGTGCAGCTGATACGTATTGGAAAAGACGCAGCAGGAGAAAATCGCTTTAAGCGGTTAGATCTTGCGAAAGGCAGTATCCGCAACAAGGTGCTTGCCGCAATCAACACGGATGAGTTAGACCATATTTTTGACACAGACGGTGTTTTTGAAGACTAAATTTATTGCACAGATAGGGGTTCATCATGGAACGTATCAACGCCACAACAGGCTCTTACAATTTTATAGATTTATTTGCAGGAGCTGGTGGATTGTCCGAAGGCTTCATCCAAGCGGGCTTTTCACCTGTAGCGCATGTGGAGATGAACCCATATGCTGCTCAAACATTGGAAACACGAACGGGATACTATTATCTCAAAGCACAAGGGAGGCTTGATATCTACAAGGATTATATTAGCGGAAAAATCACCCGCGACGAATTTCTGCAACATATTCCAGAGGAGCAGCTACAATCCGTATTTTGCGAAATGATGTCAAATGAAACTCTTCCAAGGCTATTTGAAAACATAGATAAGATCCTTACGCAAAGAGGCATCAAGCAAGTAGATGTTATTATTGGTGGACCGCCTTGCCAAGCATATTCTTTGGTGGGAAGGGCGCAAAGCAAGCATATGGAAACGCCGATGTCGGCAGATCCTAGAAACGATCTTTATAAGCTGTATGCGAGATTCCTTCAGAAATATCAGCCAAAGATGTTCGTTTTTGAGAATGTTATGGGAATCAAGTCAGCAAACGGTGGTGCAACTTGGCTGAAAGTCCAAAAAGCGCTGCGTTCCGTTGGCTACGAGATTGAATGCCATGAGCAAAATTCAAAGAATTTTGGTGTGCTGCAAAACCGAAGAAGAATGATCATTGTCGGGTGGCTGAAGAATAGCGGGCTTTCTTATCCGCAGTTTGAGCAGACAATAGCGGATGCTACGGTTAACGATATTCTCAGTGATCTGCCGGCGTTGCAGCCAGGAGGAAAATCGGGTGAATACAGATCAGATGATTTCAGCGATTATTTAAGAAGCACTGGAATCCGCAAGGATTCTGACATTCTGACGCATCATTGCGCAAGACCCAATAAAGACAGGGATATTGAGATTTATCGGCGTACAATTGAACTCTGGAATGATGGGCACAACTATAATGATTTGCCGGATGAACTGAAGACACACAAAAACCGAAAATCGTTTCTGGATCGATTTAAAGTTGTAGAGGGCGACGAGGCGTACTGCCACACCATGTTGGCTCATATCTCAAAAGATGGACATTACTTTATTCATCCGGATATTGAGCAACACCGTTCGATTACTGTCCGGGAGGCCGCTCGCATCCAATCGTTTCCGGATGATTATTTCTTTGAAGGCCCGAGAACGGCTCAATTTGTACAGATAGGCAATGCCGTTCCTACGTTAATGGCTAAAGGCATCGCAGAAGGAATCGCCAATGAATTAAGTAAGGAGGGCATCGATGGAAAGCAATCTCCTACTTGAACAATATAGCTGGTATAAGAAGCAACAATTGGCCAAGGCACCATTTAAATGTCTGTTGAATGCAGATATTGAGCCAAATCCCCATCAGGTCAATGCCTTTTGTGCGGCCATTCAAGCATTAAAGACAGGTGGCATCATTCTGGCAGATGAGGTTGGTCTGGGCAAAACAATCGAAGCTGGATTGGTGCTTAATTATGTTCTGGACAACGGAGCAAAAAAAGTACTGATTTCCCTTCCTGCTACTTTGAGAAAACAATGGGAAGTAGAGCTTTTGGAGAAGTTTGGTCGCCAAGCTGTTATTCTGGATCGGTACACGGTTGAGCATGACCTTGCCAATGTACGAACTCACCTCGGAAACGCAGATGAGGTTAGTATTGTCATTGCTTCTTATGATTATTCATCGAAACTAATTAAGCGTTTTCCCCATGTCAAATGGGACTTCCTGATTATTGATGAGGCTCATAATCTGCGGAATGTTTTTCATGGCACAAAGCGGGCAAAAAATCTTTATGATTTGACACATGGGATTCCTAAAATTCTTTTAACTGCTACGCCGCTACAGAATTCCCTTACAGATCTTCATGGACTGGTTTCTTTTATCGATCCTCGTATTTTCGGGTCAGAAAAGGTTTTCAACCGTCGATTTGTGGATGGCTGTGATTATGAGGAATTGAAGCAAGAACTTCTTCCGGTGTTATATCGCACCCTTCGACGCGATGTCGGAAAATACATGGCCTTCAGCAAGAGAACCTGTATTACGGTCGATTTCCATTTGAGCGCAGAAGAAAAAGAACTCTATGATGTGACCAATGATTTTCTGCGTCGTGATCCGCTGTATTCTATTCCGAATGCGAATCGTGGGCTGATTATTCTTGTTATTCGAAAGTTGCTTGCATCTTCCAGCTTTGCTTTGATAGAGACCTTTGAAGTATTAGAAAAACGTCTTGAAAAACTCTATGAAGGCACTAAATCTGCTTATGCCCAGGAGGGCTTCGATTTATTCTGGGGGTTTGTAGAAGATGAAATCGATGAGGATGGTTTCAACGAATACGATGATGAAGAAACAGCAGAGAAGAAACAGGCTATTCAAGCTGAACTTAAGATTGTAAGGCATATTCTTGAAATGGCAAGGGCTATAAAGACGAATGCAAAGATTATTGCGTTGAGGGAAGCACTGAAATCCGCATTTGACCACCAGATTTCTGAGGGATTGAATCAGAAGGCTGTCGTCTTTACAGAGTCTAAGCGAACACAAAAATATATAGCCGCGGAACTAAGAAAATCTGGTTATAGCGAGGAAGATATCCTTCTCTTTAATGGTGACTTTGATGATGCCATGACGAAGGAAATCTTTCGAACATGGCAGGTCAAGAATTTTGGTAAAACAAACTATGGCAGAAGTGTGGAATATAAGCACGCAATTGTCGATTATTTCAAGAGTCATGCCAAGATTTTGATTGTTACAGATGCTGGTTCAGAAGGTCTAAATCTACAGTTTTGCAACACAATCATCAACTATGACCTGCCTTGGAATCCGCAGAAAATTGAGCAGAGAATTGGCCGTTGTCATCGCTATGGACAAACTCACGATGTCGTGGCAATCAATCTGTTGAATACGGATAATGAAGCAGATCGCAGAGTATATGATATACTTTCTAAGAAATTTGAACTGTTTGAGGGCGTGTTTGGTGCATCGGATGTTGCGCTAGGCGCACTTGAATCGGGCGTAAGTTTTGAAAAGCGTATTCTGGATATTTACCAGAATTGTAAGAATATCACTGCGGTAAGGAAAGCATTTGCAGCTTTGAACAGGCAGCTAGATGCAAGGAAGAATGCTCATGCAGCAGAACTTCGCTCAATTCTGCTTACAGAAAGTAGAGAGGCGAAGGGGCAAGCGTTAGAAAAGACCAAGGCTGATATCGATAAATATCTACGTGATGTTGAATATTGGAACCAGTTTGAAGAACCAGAAGTGGATCACAAGCTACATTACTGGAAAATCGATAACTGGGGTGAAAAGATATTTGGTTCACATGGCGTTTTGTTTCTTGGAGCATTCATGGATAATACAAAACTTCTCTTCCCAGTTTTACTACTTTGTGATGAAAATGGTGAGTATATCAATTTTACTGAAGATGAGATTGTCTCCGCATTGGAGGAGGCCAATGATTCGGATGTTCGCTATTTTAAACCGACAGATGAAGAACAATCTTATTTTCACCGGATTTATGCCCGCTTAATTTCAGAGGTTCAGGATCAGCATGATAAAACTGTAGCTCCTACTATCGCCTATAACAAGAAGAAGATTGAAAACTGGGTCAATGTCCAACAAGAACAGCTTCATGTTCAGCTTACTGATGCTCAAAAAGAAGTTGAGGAGTACATACTTGCTGAAATGGCGGCTACTGACACGCTGGAAAAAAAGGATATCCGAAAAAAAGCGGCTGAAGCGAAGAAAAAAATGGATAAGCTGCAACACGACCTGCCTAAGCGCAGAAAAGAGATTCAAGACGAGGCGCAGGCTGAAATTGATCGATTTAATCAGTCTCAGGAAATCAATCCATTGCTTCTGATTAACATTGTCCTAAAATTTTAACAGGAGGCACCACATGGCAGATAGATTTAAGTTTGCTGAGGTTCGCCAAGAAGTCATAGAAATGTTAAAGAAAGACTTGTTGGGACCGAGTAGTGAAAATGAAATATTGAATCAAAACCCGCGCTTTGAATATATCGTGGGTATGCTTGCGCCACAAACCAGTGAAAATGATACGAATGAGCAGGAAGTCGATGGAGATGCTTCTTTCGAAGGGGATGCAGATTATACTGCGGGCGAAGACGATGATAATGAGCCGGTCTTTACAAATCGATTTAAAACACCGTCTTCCATTGGCATCAGCTTTTACTTAGAAAGTAGTACAAAATCTTTCAATGTGGATGTGACTTGGGGCGATTATACCAAAGCTTCTGATAAAACCACTAACAAAGAGGGAAAAAAAGTTGATGTAAGCACGTATACACGTCATCCGCAGAAAGAGACAGTTGTTATTGATCTGCAAGAGTTTAGTAAGAACAAAGAATACCCTTTGGTTTGTGATTCAAATGTTATTTTATATATTTCTAAAATCGGCCTCAAGCAGGGGTATACCTTGGTAACAGCATATGTTATCAACAAGCGCAAAAATCCTGAGAGTGATATTGCTGGAATGATGTTCCAAGTCAACGTGCGTGCCTATTCCCAGGACAAAATGGATATCTTCGTGGCAGAACACATATGCAGAAAAATCCTTGCCGTCGATGAATTTTACTTTGCCCAGCGTCCTATTTTAGGAAGGGGACGTGGTTGCGCAGCAACTTGGAAAGCCAATAAAAATGGACGTGCTTCTGAAATTGTATCGACATTTATTCCAGAGTACGAATTTCCGGGTGTTAGCGCTGCCTTAGAAGGTTTTGATCCGTTCTACTTTTCTATGAGAACACTCTCTGTTGCAAAGAAAAAAGATGACATCATTGCCCGGCTGAATGTCTTGGCAGATTCTTATGAGGATTGGATCCAGGAAAAACTGGTTCATGATTCAAAAATGGATGATGCTAAGTTCAAGAAAGAGATTGGCGATGCAGTAATAAAAAAATGTATAGAAGCTCTTGGGAGAATCCGCGCGGGCATTCAGCTACTTGTAGAGGATGATATTTCGTTTGATGCCTTTTGCTTTATGAATCGTTCTATGATTCTTCAGAGAAATATTATGAATTTCTCTAAGAAGCATGGAGCCGGTATCGAATGTGCCTTTAGGGATTTTGTGGATCCTCGTAATCCTTCCAATAATTTTGGATGGAGACCTTTCCAGATTGCTTTTATTCTCATGAATCTGAAAGGTATTGTAGATCCGGAACATGATAACCGCGAAGTCGTGGATCTTCTATACTTTCCGACTGGTGGAGGTAAAACTGAGGCATATCTGGGTCTTATGGCATTTGTTATTGCAAATAGAAGGCTGCGTGCTGACGAGAACGATGAATACAATCGTGACGGCGGTGTAACTGCAATCTTGCGTTATACTTTGCGCCTACTTACTACGCAACAGAGAGATCGTATCACCAAGATGATTCTGGCTGCGGAACTCATCCGACAAAAAGAATATCCGAAATACGGAAAAGAACCCATCAGTATTGGTTTCTGGGTTGGTGGTACTGTGACTCCGAACACCTTTAAAGAATTGGAAGAAGATCCGGAGGATCCAGCTAAAACAAGAACAGCAAGAAGCAAGAAAAACTCTATCTACAAACAGCTGCTTACATGTCCATTCTGCGGGAAGCCACTTACAGAGGAAAATTTTTATATAGATATTCCTACAAAATCGGTTAGCATCTATTGTTCGGATGATAAATGCATGTTCTATAGGTATAAACCCAGCAATAAGATGAAAATCCCGGTTTATTTGGTAGATGAAGAAATTTATGCTAAGTGCCCGACCATTATTCTGTCAACAGTTGATAAGTTTGCCCGCCTTCCGTGGGATGTGAATACAAATGCTCTGTTTGGTCGCGTTGATAGAATTTGCAGTCGCGATGGCTATGTTGCTATTGGAGCAGACCATGCTCGGCATACTCGTACAGAAGAGTTACCCACAGCTACGCTTAGATCAATTAAACCATTCCTTCCGCCGGAGCTGATTATCCAAGATGAGCTGCATCTTATCACAGGACCTCTGGGAACCGTATACGGTGCATATGAAACAGTTATTGAAGATCTGTGTTCCTACACGATTGGAGGTAAGAAAATCAAGCCAAAGTATGTTGTTTCTACGGCAACTATCAAAAATGCTGCTGAGCAGACAAAATGCTTATATGGCAGAAAAGTAACTGCGCAATTTCCACCAAATGGGTTTGAAATCGGTGACAGTTTCTATATTCGTGAGGTACCGGTTGAACAAGATCCGTTTAGAAGATACGTTGGTGTCTGCGCACCAGGCCAGTCTGTAAAGACAGCTTTGCTGCGTGTATATTCGATTATCCTTCAAAGTGCTTATAATCTTTCGCTGGATGATGAGTACAAGGATGTTATTGACCCTTACTATACCCTTGTTGGGTATTATAACAGTATTCGAGAACTCGGCGGTGCCGTTCGATTGCTACAGGATGATATTCCTGACAGAATTCAGCGTATTAAGAAAAAATATGGAATGAGTAGGCAGCGTTTCCTTAATCATAAGGTTGAAATTACTTCTCGCATGTCTTCTTATGACATTCCGAAGAAACTAAGTCAGTTGGAAACTTCATATACAGATAGAAATTGCCTAGATACGGCAATTGCAACTAATATGATTGCTGTTGGTATGGATGTGGATCGGCTTGGTCTCATGGTGGTAACTGGTCAGCCGAAACAGAACTCCGAATACATTCAGGCAACTAGCCGTATCGGGCGTTCTTATCCAGGCTTAGTAGTTACTCTATATAACCCTTATCGCCCCCGCGACTTGTCGCATTATGAGAATTTTACCGGTTATCATGCTCAGCTATATCGTTTTGTTGAAGGCACAACAGCGACACCGTTTTCTGCACGTGCAAGAGATCGCGTGCTGCATGCGCTGGTTATTTCTGCAATTCGTTTGCATTATCCGGAATTTGCAAGCAATGATGGAGCAGCAGCTATTGATAAGCTAACCGATGAGCAGCTTGATGAAGTGAAGGCTCTTATCATGAATCGATTGAACATCATCAAGCCTTCTGCTAAGGCAGATGCCGAACATGAGATTGATGATTTTATAAGCAATTGGAAACTGCTGGCGACTCAATCCAAGGAACTTAGATACTATGTCTATACAACTAAAACGTATAATCGCCTAATGAACACTTATGGCGAAGTTTGTACTGATCTTGAAAAGCCGACTCTTCGTTCTATGCGTGATGTTGAGAGTGCAGCAAATATGTTCTATTACACGGAGGACTAAAAGCCTATGTTTGATAATAATAAATTAGGTGAGATTCGTCCTAATCAGTTGATAACTACATTTGGTCCAGGTTCTATTGTGGATGCCGTGAAAGATTCCGTCACGGTTCTGGACTTGAACTATTGGAAGGAAAAAGGAAAGAAAATTATAGATGGCAGATTGGCCTCATATCTGGGTGTTGACTGCTTTTATATGCCACGGACTTCTTATAGCGGAGATATTCCTGTGGTCTCATTCCCTTATATGCATGTTTGTTCCAATGTGAAATGTGGGAGAATATTTGATTTAAGAGAGAATTTTGACCTGGATCGATATCTGAAGTTTGGTGTAACTTGTCCGGAATGTCATAGACAGGCCTATCCTTCTCGTTTTATTACTATTTGTGAGAACGGCCATATGGATGATTTCCCTTGGAGCTGGTGGGTTCACGGTGGCAATACAACCTGCAAAGGTACGATGAGGATGTATTCAACTGGCAATACATCAACGCTTGCAGATATGTGGGTTGAATGTTCCTGTGGGGCACGACGGAGTATGAGCGGCGCAACGCAGCATGAGAATTTTGAAGGTATGAAATGTTCCGGACATCATCCGTTCCGGCCAAATCATAAAAATGAAAAATGCGATAAGGAAATGATTCCTTCTCAGCGTGGCGCGTCGAATGTGTATTTTCCAGTAATGAGAAGTGCCATATCCATTCCACCTTGGATCAATCCGCTTTATAACTTGATTGATGAGCATTTGCGCTTAATTGACAGCTATGAAGAAGATTTTGGAGAGATGGGATTAGACAAAGTGTATCAAAAATATTTCTCTGCATTTACAAGAGAAGAATTTGATGCAGCTTTATTGCGCAGAAGACAGAACATCAAAGAGTTCACAGAGATTAAGCAGATGGAATACAACGCCATTACGCATCACGCAGATCCTGTGTACGCCTCCAACAAAAAACATTTTAAGGCTGAGGAGGATCCGCTTCCGGATTATCTGCTCCCGTATTTTAAGAGAGTCATTCGCATTACACGATTAAGAGAAGTGAGAGTGCTGCTTGGCTTCACCCGTGTAGATGCTCCGGATCCAGATGCCGATGAGCAGACAAATATCGTTTATCTAAATAAGGGTAAGACTGAAAAATGGCTTCCTGCTGCAGAAGTGCACGGTGAAGGTGTCTTTATTGAGTTTAATAGGGATAGTATTGATGCGTGGTTGAGAGATCCAGAACTGGGAGCACTTTCTCAGAAATATGCGCAGTGTTATAAGGAATTCTGTGAATCTAAAGAATGGACTGTTACCTCATTACGAGATGCAAGGTATGTCCTGATGCATACATTCGCACATTTGTTGATTAAGCAGATGTCAATGTCATCGGGGTACTCTTCATCCGCTATTCGTGAGCGTATTTATTTTGGGGATGATATGTCTGGTGTGTTGCTCTATACCGGAAGTGCCGATAAAGAAGGCTCACTTGGTGGACTTGTAGAATTGGGAAATATTGATCAGCTTATTGTTTTAATGAAAGACGCTTTCCAGGAAGCACTGGTTTGCACAAATGATCCGGAATGCCTTAACAATGTGCCTGCTGGTAATAATTCAAATGGCGCGGCGTGCCATTCCTGCTGTATGATCTCAGAAACAGCTTGCGAGAATGGAAATCGCATGTTGGATCGCGGACTAATTGTACCTATTGGCGGAAGAGAAAATCAGTCTTATTTTAAAACTTTGGTGGAAGAACTATGTCAACTGGAAGTATAAGCTTAGATATTTTGTTAAACAAAATTCTCACAGATGCTATATCTGGTGGAAATGAGTCTATCAGAGCCATTCAGAAGAGATACCCATCTCTTTCTGAAAAAGAAGCTCATGAAATTCTTGCTATGGTTTCAGCGACTGCCCAAAGTAACGATGAGAGCGCTGAATTAGTTGTTACAGCGCCACCTTCTTTTGCGTTGAAAACAAAACCGACAAAGGTTACCGTAAGAGAAATGCTTATGGGAGCTAGGAAGAGCATTCTAATTACCGGGTACTCCCTCTCGGATTATTTTGCAGAGTTAGTTGATTGTGTAATTCAAAAGAGCCAAGAAGGCGTTCTCGTGAAATTTTTTGTGAATGACATTGAGAGTCAGAAGGCCTTTGACCGTTTATGCTGCTATAAGGGAAAATTCCTGCGAATTTATAACTATCCAAAACAAGAAGATAAAATGTCTGCTCTTCATGCAAAGGTAATTTCTGTTGATCAAACGGATACGCTGATTACATCCGCAAACCTTTCATATCATGGACAGGAAGGAAATATCGAGCTGGGGGCACGAATCCATTCGAAAGAATTGGCTAAACAAGCAGAGGATATATTTACTTCACTGGTATTCAAAAGGATATTTGTTGAACTGTAAGCTTTATGGAGGTGCGTCAATGAATTTAAGCTTGAAACATAAGCTAATGCTGCAATCATTGAGTCCATTGGCTTTTTTGACTATTGTACGCAATTTCAAATTTACCCCTGTCAGCGAACTTGCTGAAAATCAGTCATATTGGGGAGAGTTTGTTCGCCTTAATAATGTGCTGATTGTTGTGTTTTTGTTATGTGCTACATGGATTTTAGCAGCAATCATATCTTTTGTTTCTTTTACAGCCTTTAGATGGACTGATAAGAAACAAGGGTATCAGCTTTCTTTCTTCGTAGAAAAAGAGGACGCAAGTTTGAATTTTTTTATGACAATGATTATACCGCTTTTGATTGATGATGTAGGAACGATTCAGGGAGCGATAACATTTCTTATCATTGTGGTTATGATGTGTGCGCTGTTAAGCAAAACACATTTGTACTATGCGAATCCTGTGTTAGCAATCTTAGGATACCGAGTCTATGAGGTTACCTTTAAAAGTAACCCTGACTTTAATAATGAAGTTTGCTTGGCTGTAGTAAAAGGTAGGTTTCTAAAAAATCCGGGCACAGTAGAATATAAAGTGATTAATGATACAGTCCTCTACATGAAGGAGATGAACAAATGACCAAGGAAGAAATTCAGACATCGATTAAGTCGATAATGTTTTCTGGTGCAGTCTGCGGGATTGAAATTTATGCCAGTCTACGCAATGAAAATGGGTATCATACTAAAAAAATGAGGGCAACAGACAAGTTGCTTTCTAGCACAAAAGATAAGGTGGCAGGTTTTATCAATTGTACCTATCTTGCAGATGATGCAGAATTTGACACATCAGAAAATATTGCAGACAATAAGAAAGAATTTTATGAGATTAGTCTGACAGAGAGCTATAGGCCCTTTGCGTTCCTTAATGGTGCTGAAAAGTGTACAGAGTACTATTCGGAAAGTGATAAAAATAAACTGTCTGGATTTCTTTTTAGAATTAATTTGAATGACCAGTACTTTTGGGTTTATCAACATATATACTCTGTATCAAGAATTGATCGAAGTAAGAACATAATAGCCAGACTTACTGGAGATACGTACGATGAAATTGATAGCGATATTGTGCAGATAGATTCACGAGCAGATATAATTATTTTTTCTTCAAGTGTTGTTACGGCGAAAATGGATCTTATGCAAAGATTTTTTGGATTTGAGCAATACATACGAGCGGGAGCACAGAAGACGATTGAGATTATTCGCGATCTGGATATTGTAGATAGCCTTGAAAAGTTTGTTGCGTTTGAAAATAAAAGTAAGCTGACAAATGCAAAGAAGTTACTAAAGGCAAAGAATTCGCCTGTTTTACAGATGAAAAAAAACGATTTGTTAGAGAATCTGAAAAAGCATTCTCGCTACAAAACTATGTTCAATTTTGAAGAAGATCATATTGTGATTTCTTCACAAAAAGAAGCGGCGGCATTTATTAAAATGTTGAATGATGATATTGTTCGGTCTGAACTCACAGGAAAAGAATATGACAGCTCCAGCAAAATGCTTTTGGGTCCAGTGGGAGCGAGTCAATGACTGACCAGTGATAGGAAAATATAGATGAGTGATAGAAGAAAAAAGGCTTCTATGTCACAGGTTCTGACAGATATAAAGCCTTACATAACGAAAAAGTTTATGGCGGCTCCCTGTGTTAAGGAGCAAGACATTCAGGCTATTTGTCAAATTCTCCTGCCCAGATACAAGAATGTACAGCTTATGCAGGGACTGACCAACAACAAGCCGGATTTCAGAATTCAGGTAAAAGGTTTGTTCGGGACAGAAGAGAAACGGTTTGAAGTGGTTGGCGGTGATAAGAAAAGACCAGCAACCAAGAAGAAATCCGACCTAGGCTGGATTGATCAGCTGGAAGAAATAAATGCTGCATTAGATGATTTTTGATGGCGATGCAGTGTGGAGGAGGTGCGGCTAAGTGACCTGGGCTGAATATTATGAGCGATATGACGGATGGCAGGAAAGTACTCAGTATAGCCGTCTGGCCTCTATCAAGGACTTCGGACCGGATGGAAGTCCATCTGAGGAAATATGTGACTGCATTCAGTATGTGGATACGCGCACAGCGACCAGCATTCTTCGCAGAGCATTAGCAGCGGGAGTCCGGTTTCGAGCCGCGGAAGTTGCGGAGATTGCAGATAGCGGGCAAATCGAAGATGAAGAAGCACTGGAAAAGTTGATTCAGACAGCTGTGGATGCTTATACGGGGGAACAGCTGGATACGCTGCTGAGCTGTCTTCCTGATCCGGAACCGGTGTTTGAGTTGATTGATAAGATTACTTCCAAACCAACGCACTTTACAGAGGAGGATGTTCTGACACTGCTTCCTAATCTGCCAGATGAGGAATCCATCGATCAGCTGGTCAACTCGACAGATGCGATTTTCACAGAAAATGGGCTGAATGAGTTATGTGATTATGGTGTGGACGAGTCTCTGATTAGGAAGATTTCAAAGCGCAGTGGCATTCCGTATGCTGATCCGGATGAGCCTGACGAGGAAATTTCGCTTAAAGAGGCACAACCGAAGAAGCCGGGACTGTTCAGCAGTATACTAATGGGAATGGCTCTGGCTGGTAGTCCTAAGCCTAAAAGTACAGGCAGATGCACGGGAGATTGTGCTCATTGTCCTCCCCACTATGGTTATCGCTATGGACGATGGTACTATGGACATGGGCATACACATGGCTGCGAATTCTGTGGAAATGGAGGATGCAGTGGTAAGTGCAACATGGACTGAGATTCGGAAGGATGTTGCAAAAATGGATATGGATATAAACGGGATTGCAGAGAGAATTCAAGATGCAAGTGAGCTGTCATATAGTTACTATAAATCGCTTGTAGATAGAATTATTGCAGAGAAGGCATCTGAAAAAGAAGTGGAACATCTGTTGGATTACATGCTTGATGTATGCCATGATGATAGAATGCTGAATCTGTTCAAGAAGGTTTGCAGACGATATTATAGTCTTTATCCGGAAATGATTGCATCTGAGATACTGGCCTATAAGGAATGGTATGAGGATTGAATGATTCTATCTTAAATCAAAGGATGAGGATGGTTGTTGAGTGTATAGAAAATGGACAAAGAATGATATAGAAGCATCCAAAGCGCGTTTCCGTAGGCTTTATGCGCAATCGCCGATTGAGTACCGGTTTCTCTGTGGTCACGATATTCAGAGCGAAGATGACGAGGATGCATTAGATTACTACATGATTGGAGTATGGCTGGTTCAACATAGGAAATATTCTGACTGGTCGAAAGAAAAATCGTTTGATTTGGCGGAAATTCTTGAATTTATGCGAGTGTACAGGATAAGAATTCCACGATATATCAAGCGTACAAGATTTTATCGTGAAAAATTAACTTAAAAGATGACACGACAAGAATTATTTGCATGGATACGCCAGCAGTACGGCACAGAGCCGGAATACCCCTGGCATGACTGGAATGCTGTGCTGCGGCACAACGACAATAATAAATGGTATGGTGTAGTTTTGGAAGTATCCGCTGATAAGTTGGGACTGCCGGAGGCAGGCATCATTGATGTCATTAATGTGAAAAGTGATCCGCTGCTGATCGGCTCTCTTCGCGGGCAGGACGGCTATTTTCCAGCCTATCACATGAATAAGGAAAAATGGCTCAGTATTCAGCTTGGCAAACCAGAACTGGATGATGCCATCAAAGACCTGCTTTCTTTGAGCTATGAGCTGACGGCACCGAAGAAGCGCAAACCAAAGTCATCAGCAAAAAATCCGGGAGATTTCGCAAATGGCAAAGAAAAAGAAATTGACGAAGGCTGAGCGAAAGGAAGCGCGCCTACGAAAAGGCAAGCAGTGGCTGCTCACCTATACCGGCTCACCGAAAAAGATCAACAAGCATTACCGGGAACGCTTTCATGTGGATGCTGTGACGGCTGCTAAAGATTTGCAGGAGCTTGGAGTCGATTATACACAGGAGCAGCTTGACCAGATTAAACGGGCCGAAGAACAGTGGCTCCGGCAGCGGAGAATGGAGCGGGAAGCGAAAGAACGGGAACGGCTGGCAGAACTGTATGAGGACTGCGATGATCGTTTTGCCTTTATCGCTGGATATACAGATGGCGGCGCACCGTATGGTGTGATGTGGGAAGAAGTCGGCATTGATCCGGAACTGCCGTTCGAGGAAAAAGTGAAGCTATATCACATGCAGATGTTAGGCTGATAATTGTGCAAGCACCTCCTGCACAATTTGCAACAAAAAAGAGGAGCCAGTCCAGGCTCCTCGAAGGTACGTTATTTCAAAAAGTTGCTCTTATGTTCCAGTGCGTGCAGATTATAACCAAGGGTGGCCAGGTGTGCGACCTTCAGCGCAGAGCATGTGAGATTTTTTCTGTAAAATAATCTAAAAAAGGTTCTTCTGTGATAAAATAAATTATCATTAGGAGGGCCTTTTATTATGGCAAAACAGAAGAAACCTGTCCACAGAGTAGAAATGACAGAAGGAAAAAGAAACATCATCCGTCAGCTTCTCCAAGAGTATGACATCGAGACTGCTGAAGATATTCAGGATGCACTTAAAGACCTTCTCGGCGGCACGATCAAAGAAATGATGGAGGCTGAAATGGATAACCACCTTGGTTATGAGAAATCTGCACGGTCTGATAATGACGATTACCGAAACGGCTATAAACGAAAACAGGTCAACAGCCGCTACGGTTCTATGGAAATTGAAGTACCGCAGGATCGGAAGTCGACCTTTGAGCCGCAGGTGGTTAAAAAACGTCAGAAAGATATTTCTGACATTGATCAGAAAATCATCTCCATGTATGCGAAAGGTATGACTACACGCCAAATCTCAGAAACGATGGAAGATATCTATGGTTTTGAGACTTCTGAAAGTTTCATTTCTGATGTAACAGATAAGATTCTGCCACAGATTGAGGACTGGCAGAACCGGCCATTGGATGAGGTGTATCCGATTCTCTACATCGACGCAATTCATTATTCCGTGCGGGATAATGGTGTGATTCGTAAGCTTGCTGCCTATGTAATTCTGGGGATTAATACAGAAGGAAAGAAAGAAGTTCTCACGATTACGATTGGTGATAATGAAAGTGGAAAATACTGGCTTTCGGTTTTAAATGAGCTGAAAAATCGAGGAGTTAAGGATATCCTGATTATCTGCGCGGATGGTCTTGCGGGAATAAAAGAAGCTGTTTCTGCAGCATTTCCGAAGACGGAATATCAAAGATGTATTGTTCATCAGGTAAGAAATACCCTGAAATATGTGCCGGATAAGGATCGAAAAGCGTTTGCCACGGATTTAAAGACGATTTATCATGCTGCGGACGAGCAGAAAGCCCTGGCAGCGCTGGACCGCGTAACAGAAAAATGGACTCCGAAATATCCAAATTCTATGAAACGCTGGAGAGATAACTGGGATGCGGTTTCCCCAATTTTCAAGTTTTCAGCAACCGTCCGGAAAGTCATTTATACAACCAATGCAATAGAGTCATTAAATTCCACTTATCGGAAACTGAATCGTCAGAGAAGCGTATTTCCGAGTGATACGGCCCTGTTAAAAGCTCTTTATCTGTCCACTTTTGAGGCTACGAAAAAATGGACCAGCACCATTCGGGATTGGGCGCAGGTCTATGGCGAGCTGAGCATCATGTACGAAGGTCGCCTTCCGGAATAAATAAAAAAAGCCAAGGAGCCAGGCGGGGAACCGCCTGCTCTTGACATGCCTGTCAGCAACTGCTATATATAAAGCAAGGGTGAAAAGCCTGATTTTTAAGCTTCTCACCCTTCATTATCATAGAAGAATCTAATTTACAGAGATTTTCTCATACCCTCTCAGCGCAACCAAGTTGATGTCGGTGGACATCGCACTGGCAATCTGCTCGGCGGTGTATCCATATTCATAGATGTAGAGAAGGACTTCATCGCTGTCCATCAAGATTTCCGCCGCTACGATGTTGGCTTCATATTCCGGTTTGGATTTCATGTCATAGAGCATGAACTCATGAAGCGGGGTGGTTTTCGCCATATTCCGGTGAAGCTGGTCATGCCCTAATTCATGTGCGCACACGATGCGCAGCATATTTTCATCCAGACTGTTATTCAGGAAAATAAAGCGATTTCGCTTAATCACCCGGTACATTCCCTTCAGGGAACCAAAATTTTCGCAACGCATGACATTGATACCAAGCTGCCTTGCAATTTCAAAAGGGTCTCTGGAACCGCAGCGTTTTACCAGTTTCTCACCGACCCGTGAAAGCTGTTCCGCATTCATCATACCACCTCCAGTTTACAGTATAGCGAAAAGTGTGTACGATAAATATCACTGATCGGATTTTTTACGCCTCGTTTTCGGGGCGTATTTTTTATTGTTCTCTTTGGCAATCCAGTAGGCATCAGTCAGAGCTTTATAAGCTCCCTCGATGGCATCTTCACTTAATTCGCCGCCAGCAAACATACCGGTCACTTCGCTGACCAGTTCTTCAATATCTTTCGCTGCTTTTGCGCCGCCTTTTTCATGGGCTTCTACAACATAGGTGCCGCTGCTTCCCAGCAGATACTCAGTAGTAGTATTCAGCGCATCCGCGATTTTCTGGATCGTAACCATATTGGATGGTTTACGGCTGCCAAGCTCATAATTCTGAATTGTGCGGGCGGTTACACCGGCCTTCTCTGCAAGTTCTACCTGAGTTAAATTGGCTTCTGTTCTTTTTTCTTTCAACCTTTCTTTGAAGACCATAGGAATACCTCTTTCTTTTTTGATTACGAACACGAACACTTTTTCATAAAAATCTATTGACACGAAAAACTGTGCTTGCTATAATGACGATGAAAACACGAAATACAATTCGTATAATTATAGTATCACAAGAAATGCTGTGTGTCAATGCGTTCGTGAAAAGTTGTTCGTGCTTTCGCGAACGGAGAGGAGGAATACGAGATGCAAAGAGTGATCCTTCACTGTGATATGAATAATTTCTATGCCTCTGTCGAGTGTATGCTGAATCCGGAACTGAAGAACAAGCCGGTGGCAGTGTGTGGTTCTGTGGAGGAACGGCATGGTATTGTACTTGCAAAGAACTATGCAGCAAAGGCGTTTGGCGTTTCCACGGGAGAGGCAATCTGGCAGGCAAAACAGAAGTGCCAGGAACTTGTGATCGTGGAGCCGCACTATGAGCAATATATGAAGTTTTCAAAATTAGCCCGTGAGATATACGGTCGCTATACCGACCAGATCGAGCCGTATGGGATGGACGAATGCTGGTTGGATGTGACCGGAAGCGGCTGCATAGGAACCGGATTTGAAATCGCAGATGAGATTCGCAGAACTGTTAAGTTTGAATTGGGACTTACGATTTCCGCAGGAGTGAGCTTCAATAAGATTTTTGCCAAGCTTGGGTCGGATATGAAAAAGCCGGATGCGATTACCTGTATTGAAGCAGATTCGTTCCGGGAGAAGATTTGGTGTCTTCCTGCCGCTGACTTGCTTGGAGTCGGCAGAGCGACCGAGAAAGTTCTATCTGGTTATGGAATTCATACGATTGGAGAGCTTGCTGCAACATCGGATGATTTCTTGAAGTGCCGCCTTGGAAAGAATGGACTGGCGATTAAGAAATATGCCAATGGGCTGGATGATTCACCGGTTATGCGTTCCGATTATGTCTCTCCGGTAAAAAGCATTGGGCACGGGATAACGACCATGCAGGATTTGGAGAATAACGCCGAAGTCTGGTGTGTCATGCTGGAGCTGGTGCAGGAGATTGGAACCAAGCTGCGAACGCATAAAAAGAAAGCAGGCGGAATTGCAATTTCCATCCGCAACAATGAGCTTTTCACGAAGGAGTGGCAGTGCCGGATTAGCATTCCGACACAAAGCCCTACCTATCTGGCGAAAACCGCATTTTATTTGTTTGCAAAGAATTATCAGTGGGAACACCCGATTCGTTCGGTGACGGTTCGGGCAATCAACTTGTTTGAAGAGGATTGTCCGATACAATACGACCTATTCACAGATGTGAAATCACTGGATCGCCAGGAACGGCTGGACGCAGCGATTGAGCAGATTCGATTCCGATTCGGGAAAGATGCGATTAAAAATGGGGTACTTTTTCAGAAAAGCAAGATGCCGATAGAGCGAAAAGTGGATTTGGTCATGCCGACAGGAATGATTGGTTAATACAGCACCGGTAGAATCTGGTGAGTTCTTTGCTAAAAGAAGTCAACACATTCGCCGGTTTACAGAGGAGGAGCGTAGAATATGTCGGAACAGAAATGTAGAAAAGTATATGTACCTGTGAATTTGGATGTGGATGCGGAGGGAAATATCCGTCCGCGTCTGATTCGGTGGATTGACGGACGGGTGTATGAGATCGACCGATTGAAACATAAGTGCCGGGCTGCTTCCACGAAGGTAGGTGGCTGCGGAATCCGCTATACGGTCATGATCGGTGGGCATGAGAGTTTCCTGTACAACGAAGATGAAAAATGGTTCGTTGAAGCAAAGGAGCCGTGCCTATGATCCTTTCGCAGAAAAACATAGAAGAAATAGCTGTTGCAGTGATAAGAGATTTTCAAAAGTCCTTTTTCGGCAGCGAAGCAGATGATCCGGCAAGATTCGCACTTCCGACACCCATTGACCAGTTTGCATCCAATTATCTGAACCTGAAGGTGTCATTTCAAAAGTTGTCCTCGGACGGAAGCATCTATGGTCTGACCGCGTATGTGGATACAGAATATCAGATTGAAGTCGATGGAAGTCAGAGGAGCATCTTCCTGAAAACCAATGATGTGGTTCTGGACAAGAGCTTCATTGAACCGGAGAATATACGGAAACTCTGCGGAAAACGCAGGTTTACGCTGGCACATGAGTGCGCTCACCAGATATTGTTTCAGCTGGATGCCGATGACCGAAAGATAGCCTGCCATAAGAGACCGGAAGTGAGGGAAAAAGGTTCCCGCGTTCTGAGAACGCAGGAAGATTGGAACGAGTGGCAGGCCAATTCGCTGGGAGCTGCCATCCTGATGCCCCAGTCAGAAGTGGATCGGGCGATGTGGTTCATCAACAGCAGAAAGCCTCTGACATGTTATGGATGGCGTTTTTATAACAAAGACCAGGTGAAGATAGATACTTTCTGTGGTGTCTTTGGCGTTTCGAGATCGGCAGCTGCTATCCGCTTGGAACAACTGGGCTATCTGAACCGGAAAAAGGATTATGAATATCGTGATCCATTGGAGGTGTGGCCATGAGCAGGAATATCAGAGTATCGGAACCATCTGCGGAAATGCAGATTAAAATCATCCGGGCAAAGGATGCGATTGCTTCGCAAAAGCCCAGGATTGTCAGGTGCCCTTATTGCCGACACAATTCAATCATCGTCTTTGAGGATACCAGAGGACATGTGCAGACCAAATGTAAGGCCTGCGGACGCGAGACCGTCTTCAATGTTTTGGAGATGAGAAGATTACGGAGATTGCAGCTCTACTATTCGTCTTTGAATGGTTGAGATGACAATAAATAACCCTATTAACACAATTTTATAAGTCATAGCTGTGCTGTGGAGCCGCTGACAGGCGAAGTCTTCCGAATGCCGCATGAGACAGAATTATGGGATACACATGTTCTGCTTTATCGGCACAGGATTTTTCTTCACCGTCATGCGGCTCTTTTTTTGACCTTCCGTCGATCCGGTTCTGTACCGGCTGTGCGGAAGGAGAAACGTATGTATTTTGACGCAAAAGAGTTTGGTAAGAGACTTCACGATGTTCGCACTTCCCGTGGCATTACGCAGGAGGAACTGGCGGTTCGCCTGGGCCTGGCAAGCAAGCAGCATGTCAGCCGCATGGAGAACGGTGAACGCAGCTGCTCTATTGACTTGCTGATTGAACTGTCCTGCATCCTCCATGTCAGCACGGATTATCTTCTGATGGGCAGCGAGCCAAGCAAAGAGGAAGTCAAAAATGATCTTCTTAGTATTATTTCGGAGCTGTCTACGATTGCGAAAAAAATCTAAAAAGCATTAGGTGCAATATAACTGCTGACGGCGTAGAATCATGGTGGCTATCTTGGTGGATACCTTGATGGGTGTCATCCTCTAAGTTATCATGGGTTGCGTCATAGGACTTATCATTGGCTGTACCCATGATAGAGTGAGCATGAGTGATTTGAGCACCCTCACTGCCGTGGGCAATAAGGTGGATACAAAGATTCAAAACTGTGTGTGGGATGTCCGGCGATTTATCTTGCTCACTAACTTGGTCATTGACTAAGTTTTTCTGACTAAGTTGGTAATTTACATTTTTCAAGATGACTCTGAAATCTGTTGCCGTTGAGAAAATTTTCGGATTATATGCCGCTGTATATCCAGGCGGCTTTTCGGTTTCCCTGACGATTTTGCGTAGGCCGCTTCCATGACGCTCCATGTATTTCATGCGGTGGAACGGGTCAGCAATCACAGGGCTTGCCATATTGAACGGATACTTTTTAGTGTCAAAAACAAATCAGAAAATAAAAACGGAAAATCCGTTGATATTTTCTTATTTGCGGCGTATAATAAGATTATAAGAAAATAAAAACGAAAAAACTGTTTTTAGAGGAGGACTACCTATGAAAATACTCCGCATCACCGCACAAGGACTCCCATTATTCAAAAAAGACTTGGATATTTGCTTTTATACGCAGCAACGTGTTTGCGAAGAGGACAAAGATAGTCTTTACCGTTTGACGGATAACTACTATCTCCACTCTGCCTGTGCTTTCATTGGAATTAACGCATCTGGCAAGACCTCGGTATTAAAGGTCATTAGCTTGGCCTTAAATATTGTGAAAAATGAGCCCATCAATCATGTGGAGGCAAAAAGCATTCTTGGCGGAGCGAAGAATGTTACAATCCGCACATATTTTTATGATAAGCGTAGCTACGTCTGCTGCTTGGAAACTGTAATTGCGGCAAAGAAGTCGAAAACAGGGGAATATGTGTATTCGATTCTGTCTGAAAGCCTTTGGGAAAAACCGATTGCAACCGTTAAGTCGAAAAAGTATCTGACAGATTTTACAGGAATGAAGCCTGTAGAGCAGCGCAATAGCGATGAAGCATACCTTTCTGATGATGTCAGCTTTGTCATTGCGCATAATAAAAAAGCGAATGATACAGTGGAAATATTCAGCCTGCTTTCCTATACGAATGTGAATGTGCTTCCATTTACCGAAGATATTCCATTGGAGGTAATTGCATTTCTCGATCCGACCATTGAGAAATTGTGTTTTGAGCAGACAGAGGGTAAAACATTTATCCACTTGAAGTTTAAGGATGAAGAAGAGATTATCTTGAATAATCCGGCAGACCTTGAGCAGTATCTGTCCTCTGGTACGATTAAGGGTATTATTACATTCTCGATGGTAAAGGAAGTTCTTCATTCAGGTGGTTACCTTCTGGTAGATGAAATAGAGAATCATTTCAACAAGGAAATTGTAACGACCTTAATGCGCTTCTTTATGGACAGCCGACTGAACAAAAATGGCGGAACGCTTATTTTCACTACGCATTATCCGGAACTGCTGGACGAATATGACCGAAATGACGGAATTTGTATCGTTAGAAACCGTAATGGCATTACAGCAGAAAATTTGAGCTATATATTGAAACGTAATGATATTAAAAAGAGTGATGCTTACCAGAGCGGCTTCCTTGAGGGAACAACGCCAGCATATGAAGCGTATATGCGCTTGAAGAAAAGCCTGGCTGCTTCAATCAATTAAGGAGGCGGCAGAATGGAATTAGCAAAATACAAGGCGTGTATATGTGAAGGCTCTGCCGAAGAAGCTATTATCGACATACTGGTTGATAATGATCTTCTGATTTTCAACAGAGAAGAAATGTTGGAAGAACGTGTCATCCGTTGCAGAAGTGCTAAACGATTCGAGGAGCGATACTTACGGAAAGGATTCGATGAGCAGATTTCGGTGATACGGATTTTGGATTCTCGTAGAGAGGAATTTCGATTGAGTAAAGCATATGAGCAGAAAATTGACGTGGTAAATGTCATTACTGCTCCAGAAATTGAAATGCTGATTATTCATGCGGAAGGAGCATATGATCAGTTTAAGCGTTCTGGAAAAAAACCAAGCGAATTTTGTAAAACAAATCTTCGGATGCATGATGTGAAGTCGTATGATTTTGTGAAGCAGTATTTCAGTAATCCTCAGCTCTTGGTGAAAGCCATAAAAGAGTATCGCAGAACAGCCAATATCCCCAAAGGAGAATACAGCTTGTCTGATTTGCTGAGATGAGCGTTGCTTTTTTGATACATTAGCCGTGACTCAAATGGTCACCAGGAGATAAACGGGTACCAGTTTACAGAAAACAGAATAGAATCGTCTTTGATGCCTCGTTGGGAAACCAACGGGGTATTTTTTTGCCTCAATCTGGCTGTATAGAACACTGAAAAAGTCAAAACGAACCGTATGTAGTCCTGCAAGGACAACCAAAGTGCGCCTACGAGGCCAACGCGAAACCGGAGGATTCTTGTTAAACTTACTTTGTAAGGACGAAAGTCCGGATGTCCCTTGAAAACTGAATACTCATTCTTCAGGTACATTCCTGTTTGGTCAAGCCTTCGACTGCACGCCATGAAGCCCATCGGGGCGATAGCGGTTTCGCAGAAGCAAATGCCGGATTGCAACCGGCGGCGGTGTTAAAGCCAGACAGGGACAATGATACTTCCGTAATTCGCGGTCCGGCCATAAGGAAGGCGGGATGGTTAAATTCCAATGGAGCAGTGAAGCACACTGCCGCCTGTGAGAAATCCTACATCTCTGGGGTAATAAGAAAAAGTACAGAGAAACCATATTTTCAGAAAGCGCTGCCGGGTGCTGTATCAGCATGATACCTGGCAGGCTTTATCCATATCAGTGTATGGAGATTGGAGACAACAGCATATGAAAGAAAACTGGGTTTATCGGCGAGGTGATTTATATCTCGCCAATCTCGGTGTTCCGGTCGGATCAAAGCAGGGCGGTGTTCGTCCTGTTGTGGTTCTTCAGAATGATGTCGGCAATTATTATGCGCCGACGATCACGATTGCTCCGCTGACATCGAAAATTGAGAAGAAGCGAAAACAGCCAACGCATTTCTTTCTCCGTAAAGCAAAGGGACTGGCAAAACCGTCTATGGTATTGGCAGAACAGCTCGACACCTGCGACAAGATATGCGTGATTCGCTATCTTGGGCGGGTAAGTAAGGGGCAGATGCGTGGGATTGATGAAGCTGTAAGGATTCAGCTTGGTTATTACATTCCGGAACAGTCAGAGAAAAAAAGACAGGGCAAATGCCGAAAGGATGGCGAAGAAGGCGATGGATAAACTGATTACAAGGAAGGAAGCAGCCAGTATACTGGGAATTAGCGTAAAAACACTGGATGCTGCAAGAACAGACGGTTTGATCTCCTATGTTCAGTATGTGGAAAACGGCTGCGTTTATTTCACGGAAGTGGGGATTCAGGAGTACATTGCAAAATGTACGCACCGTGCAAAACCGATGGAACGTGCTGCGACATATCGCAAACCTCGAAGCTTTCGGCGGTGAAAATCGACATCGTTGAGTATGGACGATGAATCCGCAATAATGAAAGCATCAACAGGATTGGAGGTAATGATATGGCGGCAAGAAGAATGATGCTTCCCGATTATGGTACGGTGAGTATGAAGGGAACGCAATATTATCGAACCCGTGTAACAGATCAGCAGGGACGGCGGGTTTCCTTATATGCAAGAACGAGAGAGGAACTGTACCAGAAGGAACAGGAAGCGATCCAGCAGATTGAGAACAAGACGTATCGCCGCAGTACACCTACAGTGGAGGAGTATTGCGAGAAATGGCTGCTGATGCAGTCGGCACAGATCAGGATGACAACGCTGATTGACTATACATCGAAAGTGAAGAACTACATCATCAAGCCATTGGGCGATATGCATATGGGAGATGTAACAGCAGATGACATTCGCCTGGCACTGTTGGCGGCATCGAAAAAGTCGGCATCCGTGTACAAATCAGTGAACGTTCTATATAAGTGTATTTTCACGGCAGCAATGGAGAGTAAGATCATTGATGAGAATCCGACCATCTATCTGAAGAAGAATGTGGGCGGGATTCCCCAGAAGGATCGCCTCCCGCTTACGGATGAGCAGGTGGATAAGCTGCTGGATGCCATTTACGGCTTACCGCCGTATGTGTTCGTGATGCTGGGGCTGTACGCAGGATTGCGGAGAGAAGAAATCCTCGGACTTCAATGGGATTCGGTGTATCTTGATTGCGAGGCTCCGTACCTTACCGTTCGGAGAGCCTGGCATACGGAGCATAATCGTCCGGTGATTCTGACAGAGCTGAAAACAAAGGCAGCGCATCGGAATGTCCCTCTGCCGGACAATCTTCTGGAATGTCTGAAAGAGGCGAAGAAGACATCGACATCGGATTTTGTGGTTGCAAACCGGGATGGAGACCCGTTGTCCTATACGCAGTTCAAGAGATTATGGCAGTATATCGTAACCCGTACCACCAAGGAACGCTGCTATTACCGCTATGAAGATGGCAAGAGGGTGAAGCATACGGTGAAGCCGGTTCTGGGGCAAAAGGCAGCACACAATGGAAATGTGGTTTACAGTCTGGACTTTGAGGTGACTCCGCATCAGCTGCGGCACACCTACATTACGAATCTGATTCATGCTTCGGTTGATCCGAAGACGGTTCAGTATCTTGCCGGTCATGAAAGCAGCAAGATCACCATGGATATTTACGCCAAGGTGAAATATAATCGCCCAGAGCAGCTCGCAGGAGTGCTGGAAGATGCTTTTGCATCGTGGGATTAAGAGTAAATCAGAAAGAAATTAGGGCAGGGATGGTCAAAAATCCCTGCCCTTTTTACATACATTCGACATCCTTGAAGGAAGTGGTGTACGCCATGATAATAAAAGTGACAACACGCAATGTATGAAGATAGATAGGAGGAGAACACATGGCTAAAGGGAAAAAGCGTCCTGCTGAACTTCCGGAATACGGAACAGTGATGATGAAAGGGGTACAGTATTACCGCACCCGGATTACAGATGCAGACGGAAAGAGAGTGGCGATTTATGGGCTGACACGCGAAGAATTGTATGATCGGGTGGAAGATGCCCAGAAGAAAATCGCGGAAGTGGTTTTCCATAGAGAGAATCCGACCGTGGAAGAGTACTGTGAAAAATGGTTGCTGATGCGGTCTGGAACGGTAAGAACTAATACGTTGGAAGGATACGCACGGATGGTGAATCGGTACATCGTGGGTCCGATTGGACAGATGTATATGGACGAGGTGACCACAGATGACCTGCGGCTGCTGATGGTTCCGTTATCAAAAGGTTCTTCCGGAATGTATGGTCAGCTCAATATGCTGATTAAGAACATTTTTAATTCAGCAGAAGAGAGCAAGGTGATTAAAGAGAATCCATCCAAAACGATTTGCGCAAGAGGCGGAAAGCCAGCGAAACGGCGCGAGGCTTTGACGGATGAACAGACTGCCATTTTGCTGGATAGCATTCGTGAGCTTCCACCGTATGTCTTCGTGATGATCGGTTTGTACGCGGGATTGCGTAGAGAAGAGATCCTTGGATTAAAATGGGACTGCGTATTCCTGGATGAAAAAACGCCGTACATTTCGGTAAGGCGTGCATGGCATGTGGAAGGCGGTGAGCCGGTAGTCAACACGCTATTGAAGACACCGGCAGCAAAACGAGATGTTCCGATTCCAAAATGCCTGGTAGCCTGTCTCAAGGAAGAAAGGGAAAAATCAGAATCGGAATATGTGATCTCGAATTCGAAGGGAACTGTTTTGACGGAAACACAGTTTGTGAGAGTCTGGAAGTACATAACAGTCCGTTCTACTGCAGAACGCTGTTATTACACTTATGTAAATGGACAGTCCATCAAGCATAGAATAAAGCCAAGGCTTGGTGAGCATCAGCCGAATAATCCCAAACTGGTGTATACGATGGACTTCAAGGTGACTCCGCACATGCTGCGGCACACCTACATCACCAATCTGATTTACAAAGGTGTTGATCCTAAGACGGTGCAGTATCTGGCAGGCCATGAGAACAGCCAAACGACTATGGACATCTATGCGAAAGTCAAGTATAATAAACCTGAGGAATTAAGCAGCGTTGTGAATGCTGCATTCGGGCTGCGTTAAACTGCACCAAAAATTTCGCGATTTCGTGGGTTTACCTATGGGTTTACTGAGAGAGGAAAGCCCGAAAAACCGCATGAATACTGGTCTTTTTGGATCAAGGTCAGGTGAATACGGCTTAAAGGCAGCTCGTCGCGCTCCGCAGTTCAGCAAGCGTTAATTTCTGTCGGCCAGACAATTTCAAACGGTATTTTACAGCCCTCCCAGGAATTTTCCCGGGAGGGTTTTTGAGGCTCTTTGTCAAGAGTTGGGGTAAATTTATTTGAATGTCTGGTGCAGTGTGGGTGTAATGCTCATGCTGCACCATTTTTTTGTGTGAAAATGACTTTTAATAATGTTGATTTTTGATTACTCTTAACTCAAATATTGTACCTTAACTTAAAATAAGTTATAATACAGAAAAAGAGTTAAGATTGCAGGTGATGACATGGAATATCTCAATAAAGTTCTTGGAGTCAAGGTTACCTATGAGGATGTGGATTTTAAGCACTTACCCAATTTTATAGTCACAAGGTATCGCTTACAGATGGTGTCTATGAATGAGCAGAAGATGGTTTTTCTTTATCCTAAGGCAGAACTGGAGCAGATTGAAGTACTGAAAAAGCATATTGCTCGGATACAGAAAAATGAGAACTTGCCCGTTGTGCTGGTGCTAAAAGAACTTAGCT
>ENA-OPRR01000252-OPRR01000252.1-human-gut-metagenome-genome-assembly--contig:-NODE-252-length-59492-cov-3.531201_pt1 | contig 59492 bp, 57 predicted proteins | sample MGYA00241796_ERZ501883 | MGnify/ENA primary metagenome ERZ501883 (study PRJEB25962, sample SAMEA2042406) | human gut metagenome | biome: human gut; feature: human-associated habitat; material: faeces...
CTTGCTTAGACTAAAGTATTTTTACCTACCCCCAGTTGAACTGGGGGTTTTGTCATGCCTATTCGGCGTACAAAAAAATGCATTGTTCACAAGCCAGTAGCTTCATGAAACAATGCACTTTTTACATGTCTTTTTTAGATCTGTTCCAGGAACTCTGCGATAAAATGCAGCGCTACACCGATGCAGTTTGCCTTTCCTTGACATCTGCCCAAATGGATATATCGTTCCTCGTCGGGAAAGAAAGATTTTTCCTGAAGCTTTTTGCGAATCATAGGCATATGGTCCTCAAGATAAGGCGTCAATATACCGCCAATGACAATTTCACAGTCCAAAACCATATGGATATTATGAATCGCTGTCACCAAATGAGAAACGTATTGATTCCAAATCCCCATAATATAAGGATCTTTTTCCTCTAATCTCTGGAAAAAGTCCTTGATGTCCATTCCCAGATCATCACTCAATACGGAAGACGAACAATAGGACTCAAAACACCCCTGACGACCGCAATTGCAGAGCTTTCCGCCTGGGTGAATACACATATGCCCAAATTCGGCACTGCGGCGGTTTAACCCCTCAAAAGGTTTTCCGTCAATCATCAGCGCACCGCCTACGCCTTTTCCAAGGAATACATAAGCCATGGCAGAAGGCCCATCATAATTCCACCATTCTGCCACGCCGCCAGCAGAAGCGTCATTCTGCACATACACAGGATATGGGATGACCTCTGTCAGCAGAGATAATTTCATGTGGTGGAGCTGCAATACCGGCGCAATCTCCACAATCCCCTCCTGCTCATTGATGATGCCAGGCATGGTAATGCCGACACCCAGCAGACGTTCTCTGGAAAATCCAAAGCGATCCAGAAACTCTTCCAGTTTTTTGGCATACACCATTCGATATTCCGGTGTATTGCTGAAGGAATATTCCAATTTTTCATATGCCAGTTCTTCCGCCTTCAGATTGATGGCGATAAAACGAATATGCTTCGGAGAAAGTTCGATACCAACAGAAAAGTATACGTTCTTATTTAAGGTAATCAATCGTGCTTTTCTGCCGCCTGTGGATTCATCCGCGCCTGCATCTGTCAGAATATTTTCATCAAAGAGTTCTTTGAGGTTTTGTGTCACAGTTGGCAGACTCATATGCAGCCGCTTGGCAATCTCTTGCTTTGTCAGCGGTCCCTCCGCATCATATATAATGCGAAAAACCTGATTTCTGTTTTGTTTGCGTAATTCTGTTGTTGAGATACGTTTTCGTTCCATTGAATGTTCACCCACTTTTCCACATTCGCCCCAATCAGAAAAACCACTGCCGTAACGCCATGGAAAAGAACATCCCCTTCGTTCTTTTCGCCAATAACATCAAAAGCAATGGTCAGAAACATCATATCTATTTTTTCCGTCTGCTCTCACATGCCATTGTACACATGGCCTGTACATTTGTTTCTATATATTAACATACTGATTCTATATTTGCAACTACTTTTCTAAAACTGTTTGCTTTATGGCAGCTGATAAAATCCATCCTTGAGAAAATACAGCAATGATCCCAGCAGTTTGCCAAGAGCAAATGACACAACAAACCATGTGATGCCTTTGTTCAGCCTTGCCCTGCGCATAAGGATTGGCATTACATTCAGCACTTCCGCCAGAGCCATTGCCAAAACTCCCACAAAAATGCCACAAAGCAATGCATGAACCAGCGCCGGAATTCCTTGTAAGCCAAGTTTCCAATCCAAACACGACACAAGGCAGCCAAACAGTCCACCCAACAATATGGTATCTTCATAAAAAGGAATATACTGTTTTGTATTTGTTCTTTGTGCCATTCGCGGAACAATCCCAATGGCCGCAATAAACGCAAAGGTACCGGCAGCCACAACCACACCGGAAGCAAAACCTGCAAGCACCAGCAAAGGTATCCTCATCATTGTTTTTCCTCCCGTTTTTTCCGTCCCAGCTGCTCAATGGTACTGGTGATGGTTTCTTTTTCATAAGTCGTCATTTCCACCTCAATGGGTGTTGGATCTTTGGATAAAGCAAACTTTGAAAAATGATTGAAGAAAACCAAGATGCCTACTACAAGGCCAAGACTATACGGTATCGTTACCAATTTGGGCAATTCCGTATTCTCACCATAAGCCATGGCGTAATAATTTTGAAAAATCAAAGGCAGCTGTGTATCCGAATGAAAGCACATGATGGTCGTTGCTGCACCACAAAACAAAACCGCAGATACAAAAAGGATTTTTGCCCATAAAATCAATTTCTTTTCTTTCTTTGGCTGTGGCGCATAGGAAAGCAAAATATCTGATTCTCCCACATTGGATACAGTCGCTTTGGGATACAATGCCGTAATGGCCTGCACCAGTTCCAATACAGAAAGCAGATACATATTTTCGGTGTTTTCAGGAATTTGAAACACGGGAAGCTTTTCCAACGCCCCTTGACATGCGTCGCCTGCATAAACTTCTGCCACATCCGACAGATATATGATCCTTCTGCCTATGATCTGTACTTTTTCCATAGGTTTGATGTAAATATCCATACCGCATTCCTCCTTACAAATACAGTATGGATATCCTCATCAAAAACTATACATATGTTTATTCCTTGCAAAAAGATGAAAAAATCTCTCCAAAAAAGCTTTGGAGAGATTCCATCATTGCGATCATACATTTTCAAAATAAAATGTTATTATCTGACTGTCGCAAATCCAATTTCCGCCAAATAGTTCAGCACTTCACCGCAATTCTTCACAGGGTATGTTTTGTCTGCAAAAGAAATCATGCCAAAATCAGTTTCTTCACCTGCATCATATACAGTTACCCCTACGGTTACCGCAGGATCGCCGCCTGTGATTTCCGCCAAAATCTGTGGATTTTCCAGAAGAGCTGACAAATCTTCTCCTGCCGCATCTGTCACGGAAGAAGAGATCAATTCTGCAAGCATGGTTTTGCCGTTGTCTTCCAGTTCATGCTTTTCACCGGCTTCATCTGTCACGGCGACGGTATATTCGCCTGTTTCCACAATGGCCTGCAATGCGGAAATACCAGATTCTGCCGTGTTTTTTCCACTGTTTTGATAAACCAGAATCACAACAATTACAACCACTACCAGTCCGATCAATGCACGAAAACCACTTTTTTTCATAGTGTTTCCCCCTTTTTACAGTTCGCCTTTCAGTCGCTTCATATGCTCTTTCATACGGCGTTCCACGCCATTATTGCTCATATCATAATAAACCGTTCCAACCAGTTCATCCGGCAGATACTGCTGCTCCACATAATGATTGGGATAATCATGGGCATATTTATATCCAATGGCATTGCCCAGATCATGACTGCCGCTGTAATGACCATCCCGCAGATGAGGCGGCACCCCTTTGATCTGCACATTCCGCACATCCGCCAACGCCTTATCAATCCCTAAGTAAGCCGCATTGCTCTTTGGCGCACAGGACACATAAGTCACTGCTTGTGCCAGAGGGATTCGACCTTCCGGCATGCCGATAAAGTTCACCGCTTGCATCGCTGATACTGCCACCTGCAACGCATGAGGATCGGCATTTCCCACATCTTCCGCCGCGCAAATGACCACGCGACGAGCGATAAACTTCGGATCTTCACCAGCATAAATCATTTTTGCCAGATAATACAGCGCCGCGTCGGGGTCAGACCCCCGCATACTTTTGATAAAAGCCGAAATGGTATCATAATGATTGTCTCCGCCTTTATCATACTGCAATGCGCGTCTTTGGATGCAATCTTCCGCCACAGAAAGCGTGATATGGATCATTCCATCATCGTCCGGATCTGTTGTCAGCACAGCCAATTCCAAAGCGTTAAGTGCCGCTCTTGCGTCACCGTTTGCCGTATTGGAAAGGAAATCCAATGCATCTTCATCCATCTTTGCATGATAGCTGCCAAGACCTTTTTCCTCATCTGCCAACGCACGCCGCAAAAGAGATGCAATATCCTTCTGCCGCAGGGGCTCCAAGGAAAAAATCACAGAACGGGAAACCAGCGCCCGGTTTACTTCAAAATAAGGATTTTCCGTGGTGGCACCAATAAGCACCAGTGTACCATCCTCCACATGGGGCAGAAGTGTATCCTGCTGTGTCTTATTGAAACGATGGATTTCGTCAATAAATAGAATGGTCTTTTTGCCAAACATACCAAGACGTTCTTTTGCCGCCGTCACCGTATCTTTGATGTCTTTGATACCGGCAGTGGTAGCGTTGATCTGGACAAACTCACTTTTTGTGGTATTGGCAATGATTTTTGCCAATGTCGTTTTCCCTGTTCCCGGCGGGCCATAGAAAATCAAAGAACCCAGTCTGTCACCCTTAATGGCACGGTAAAGCAATTTATCTTTTCCTACAATCTGCTCCTGCCCCACAAATTCCTCCAAAGTTGTTGGACGCATTCTCGCGGCAAGAGGGGCATCCTGTGTGCCTCTTTTCTGGAGATTATATTCAAAAAGATCCATGTTGCTCACCTCTTTTTATTTTGTCAGGAACAGACAGGCATCCCCAAAGGAGAAGAAGCGATACCGTTCTTTGACAGCTTCTTCATAGACACGCATGATGAAATCTTTCCCCATCAGAGCGGAAACCAACATAATCAATGTAGATTCCGGCAAATGGAAATTGGTAATCATGCAATCTACCGCTTTAAATGTATAGCCGGGATAAATGAAAATCTTTGTCCAGCCACTTCCCGCATGAACGATACCATTTTCATCTGTAACAGATTCCAGCGTTCTGGTACTGGTTGTACCAACTGCAATGATTCTGCCGCCATTTCTTCTGGCTTCATTCATGATTGCCGCCTGATCTTCTTCCACCACATAATATTCGGAATGCATTTCATGATCCAGAATATCTTCCGCTTTTACAGGACGGAAAGTACCCAGACCTACATGGAGTGTCACATGGGCAATCTTTACGCCCATTTCTTCAATTTCCTTCAGCAGTTCCGGTGTAAAATGAAGTCCTGCTGTGGGCGCTGCTGCAGAACCATCATGTTTTGCATATACAGTCTGATAGCGTTCTTTATCTTCCAGTTTATGTGTAATGTAAGGAGGCAAAGGCATTTCGCCCAATTCATCCAGAATATTTTCAAAAACACCTTCGTAATAAAATTTAATGATACGGTTGCCGCCTTCAATGGTTTCCAGCACTTCCGCTGTCAGTCTGCCGTCACCAAAGGAAATTTTATCACCGGGACGAGCCTTTTTACCGGGACGTACCAGCACTTCCCATGTGTCAATGCTTTTCCGCACCAAAAGGAGCACTTCAATATGCGCGCCGGTGCCTACACGTTCTCCATGAAGTCTGGCAGGCAATACTCTTGTATCATTGATAACCAGACAATCTCCCGCTTTCAGATATTCTTTGATATCCCGAAAATGTTTATGGGAAATAGATTCTGTATTCTTGTCAGCCACCAACAGTCTGGAAGAAGAACGATCTTTCAAAGGTTCCTGGGCGATCAGTTCTTCCGGTAAATCAAAATAAAAATCACTTGTTTTCATGTTTCTTCCTCATTTTCTCAATAAATAATTCAATGCATAATCCATGCCGAAAAATTCCAGCATTTTCGCCCGATAGAGCTTTGTCGCATCATCAGGCAGGAAATCAAATCCTTCGATGTCATAATCATGGAGTACATAATGTTCCTCCATATCCTGAGATAACACAGTTACTTCTGGGTCTGTATAGGGACGGCGGATATCTGTTACTTCCGCATCTGGGTCAGAAATCACACGCATAATATCCGCAATCTGATGATCTTTCAGTTTTTTTACATACATTGGCTTTCCTCTTTTCTCATTCCTTAATGTTCCAGCAAAAAGTCGATGGCATATTGGTCGCCAAAGTATTCCAGCATTTTTTTCCGATAAATATATTCGGAACCTGCACCGGCCCGATGGAATCCCTGAATGTGGTAATCATGAAGGCGATATGTTTCTTCTGTTTCCTGAAACATAGCCTTTACCTCGGGCACCTTAGACCAGTTGACACAATCCTCAAAACTGGAATTATATGTACGAATCTGCACAATCCGCACACTGCCGTCATCAGAAATCAGGTTCATGATCTCACGAATCTGTTCCTCCGTCAATTTCTCTGCGTACATCTATACCCGCTCCTTCCAGATCATTTTGAACCATTAACCAGAGTGCTTCCTTTCGGCATCCCAAAAGTGTATCTTTTACTGCCGCCAGACTGACGGGAATGGGACGATGCATACCGCCGCAGCGAAGTCCCTCGTCCAGATAAATCCAAAATATTCCCTCGCTTTTCTTCCCATTCAGATCACAGTCGGAAAAACAGAGAGTATTCCCCTCATCATCCCGCCAACCCTTCTGGGAAATCAGAAAGGTCTGCCAGTCCATGTTCTCACCCCTCAATGGTTACGCCTGTATAATAATGTTTGATAATTTCTTCATAAGAATATCCCTGCTGTGCCATGCCCTGGGCACCATTCTGGCTCAGACCAACACCATGGCCATTGCCGCTGCCTTCAAATACAAAGGTGCCATTTTCCACAGTACTGATATTCACATCATAAATCTGATAATCTCCTGTGGAAATCACAGGTGTATTCTGATTGGAATTTGTGTTTTCAAAAACACTCAAACCATCCAGTTTCAGATTTTTGCCATTCATAGCAGAAAGAGTTCCTTCTGTTTTAGCAGTGATGCCATTTGCTGCCGCAGAAGAAGTCAAAGAACCTGTACTGCTGCTCTTGGTTGCCTGACGCTGCACAGATCTACTGCCGGAAGAAGGATCGCCGCCTTTTCCGTTGATCGTGAACATCTTACTGGGCAAACTGCCGCAGGCACCGGAAAAATAAGTACGGATGTTTTCTTTGGTCAGTGTCACACTGCCGGAAGTACCGACAATTTTCATTTCCTGCACACGACCGCCTGTGGAGATTTTTGTAATAACAATATCCTGCGCACTGCCGATATTTTCGCCTTTGGCAGACAGCAGGCTATCAAGTTGAGATAATGTCAAAGTCTTTGTCCATGTATTGTTGCCATATTCTCCAACCTCAGGTACTGCCCGCAAATAAGGTACAACAGAATTCCATACGTTTTCACTATTTTCTGTATAACCGCCTGTGGATGCGGAAAATACCGCTTCGATAGGAGTACCATTATAGCAAATGATTTCTCCTTCTGTTTCGTCTACAATGGCATTGGTCTTGCTGTTTTCACCGCTATATCCTTTATACACCTGACAATTGATGGTATCACACAATTCATAGCCGCTGCTTTTATGGGCATTGAGTTTGGTCATGGCATAAGTTCTGGCAGCCAGCGTCTGCGCTTTCAATGCTTCTTCACCATAGGGAGCGGGCATTTCCGCCGGAATAACACCATAGAGGTATTCTTCCAGATCCACCACATTCACTGCTGTCATAACGGTACCATTGACTGCAAACCGCAGGCAGCCACGATACTGTTTGCCATTGATGGTAAATGTATCGTCTGTGCCACTGAAACCATAATCCACATCATTGCTGACCATCAGCAGATTTTCACCGCCTCCAGAAAGGCAAATACCGTTAAAGCTGCTGATACGTTCTGCGGATTTTTTGGATGCACTTTCTACCTCGGAGCGAGAACTATTCTGTACATATACTGTCCATTCGTCGTTGCCCAGATAGCCGCAGGCTGCGTCAAAGCCTGTACGACGCAGGCTATATGCCAGATCTTCCGCTTCTTTCTGTGACATAGAATCCGTAATCCGGATCACTTCTCCTCTTACCATCTTCGCAGTAAAACCGCCAGAAGAAGAAATGGTACCATCTTCCCGGAATTTATCGTTCTTCAATGTTCCCACTGCCAGCTGGCTGCTTCCAATGGAAGCGGATGTGGCATTTTTACAAACGGACTCCAAACCAACTTCTATCATTTCGGGTACATCATAAGCAAAGGCTGCCTGCGGCATATTCATACATACAGCCCCCGCCAGTACAGCCCCGAACATACATTGTTTCCATTTTATCATTTGTTGCCTCCAAATATTTCTTCCGTGCAATCGGAAAAATTCTCTTTTTGACATTATACCATAATTTGACCCATCATTCCATGAAAATTCAAAAGCAGTTTTCCCAACGCACAAAAAAAGGATAACCCTTCCAAAGGAAAGGTTATCCCCATTCAGATTTTCACAATTTTATTGTTTTTCAAGCATTTCACGAACTTCTGCAATGGTTGATTTTTTGCAGATTTCATCTGCCAGAGCCTGACAATGTTCATAGTTCAGATGTCTGATCTGGTAACGTGTAGATGCGATTTCAGAAGCTGCCATACTGAATTCATTCAGCCCCATACCCAACAGGATAGGAACTGCTTTTTCATCACTGGCAAATTCGCCGCACATACCAACCATCTTATCATATTTATGACCAGCCTGAATCACTGTGCGAATAGCACGCAGTACCGCAGGATGGAAAGAGTTATACAGACGAGCAATTTTCTGATTGCCTCTGTCTACTGCCAGCAGGTACTGAGTCAGGTCATTTGTGCCGATGCTGAAGAAATCAACAACCTTTGCCAGATCTTCCGCACAAAGAACAGCCGCAGGTGTTTCGATCATGATACCTGTCTGAATGCTGTCATTGAAAGGAATATTATCCCGACGCAGTTCTTCTTTACATTCCTGCAAAATAGCATTTGCTGCCATAAATTCATCCACAGAAATGATCATAGGATACATGATACGAATATCACCATATGCGCTGGCACGCAGAATGGCGCGAAGCTGTGTTTTGAACACATCCTTCAGATCCAGAGAGATACGGATAGCTCTCCAGCCCAGGAAAGGATTTTCTTCTTCATCGAATTTGAAATAAGAAAGTTCTTTATCACCGCCAATATCCAGTGTACGGATGATAACGGGATGTTTCATGGTTTCGATGGCTTTTTTATAAGCGTCATACTGTTCCTGTTCTGTGGGGAATTTGGTATTTTCCATATACAGGAACTCACTGCGGAACAGACCAATGCCTTCCGCGCCACGTGTAACAGCGTTTTCTACATCCACAATGCTGCCGACATTTGCAAACAGTTCCACAGTTCTGCCATCTGTGGTTGTCGCAGGCAGGTTGTTCATGCTTTCAAACTCTGCTTTCATTGCTTTGTATTCCGCTGCCTTTTTGCGATATGCTTCCTTGGTTTCTTCATCAGGATTTACGATGATTTCTTTGCCTACCGCATCCAGAATAATATAGTCTTCGTTTGTAACATTTTTCCGGAATTCAGCTACGCCGACAAAAGCAGGGATTTCCATGCTTCTTGCCATAATGGAAACGTGGCTGGTAACGCCGCCGGCTTCTGTGATGAAGCCTTTGATATAACGGAAATCCATGTTGGCTGTATCAGAGGGTGCCAGATCTTCCGCAACAACGATTACATCTTCGCTGATGCCTTCAAAAGGATTGCTCTTGATTCCTTTCAGACCGCACATGATACGTTTGCCAACGTCTTTGATGTCAGCAGCTCTTTCTCTGAGATACTCGTCATCCAGGCTTTCAAACATGGTCACGATTTCCGCAACGGTTTCTTCGAGAGCAAGCTGTGCATTTTTATTTTCGCTGTTGATCTTCAGTTCCACAGAATCATGGAGCACTGTATCTTCCGCAACATCCAAATGTGCTGCGAAAATATCGGAATCTTTTGCCAGAACCCGCAGATCCTCCACTGCATCTTTCACTGCTTTCTGAAATTTCAGCCATTCCATTTCTCTTTCGGAATCTTTAATGCCTCTGGTGTCAGCTGTCAGATCTTCCTGAACAGCCACAAAGGCTTTTCCCATGACAATGCCTTTGGATGCAGCTTTTGCCACAGTAAATGTCTTCATCATATTGCTCACTCCCCTTCACCGTTTTTCTTTTCTTAGTCTTCCAGTTCTGCGATGAATTTTACAACATCTTCTACTGCTGTTGCTTCGTCTTCGCCTTCTGCGATAACTTCCAGTTCTGTGCCTGTTTTTACGCCCAGTGTCAGTACGTGGATGATGCTTGCTGCGCTTACTTTCTTTTCACCGTTAGACAGGAAAATTTTGCTGTTGTAATTTTTGCAGAATGCAACCAGATTGGATGCGGGACGTGCATGCAGACCTGTTTTATTTGTAACAACTACTTTTTTAGATACCATAATGATTTTTCTCCTTTTCTTTAAAAATTGTATCTTACAGATACGCTTTCATATTATCATACTTTTCTACTACTTTGTCCAGAATTGCCGCGTCTGTTACGCCGGAAATTTCGGAAAAAGCAGCACGAACGCCATTTTCTTTGATCTTTGCCTGAAGTTCTACGCTCTGCTGATCTGCGGCGTTGTCATAATGAAGGGCTGCGCCGATACCGATAAGCAGGTGTTCTACGGGCAGACCATAACCAACAGCAGTCATAGTAGGTTTTACCAGACGGTCTGTTGCGCTCAGTTTACGCAGAGGTTCTCTGCCAACACGGGCAACATCGTCTTCCAGATAATGATTGCGGAAACGGCCAATGATCTTTTCGATATACGCCATATGTGCTTCTTTGTCGAAGCCATATTTTTCAATCAGGCCAGCGCCGCTTTCCTGCATTGCTGCTTTCACAGTTTCGTAGATTTTTTCATCGCCGATGCTTTCATCTACGGTGTGGTATCCTTTCAGATAACCCAGATAAGAAGTAATGGCATGTCCTGTATTGAGTGTAAACAATTTTCTTTCGATATATGCCATCAAATTATCTGCCAGATTCATGCCTTTGATGGCAGGAATTTCACCTTTGAAAGAAGCCTGTTCCACATTCCATTCATAGTAGTTTTCTACAACTACATCAATGAAGTTTTCACTCTTTACAGGAGGAACGATACGGTCTACGGAACAATCCGGGAAGCCAACATACTGGTCTGCATAAGCCTTCCCTTTTTCATCCAGAATTTCATAAACGGCTGCTTTCAGCTGAGAACTTGCTTTAATCGCATTTTCGCAGGCAATGATATTCAGACAGTCTGTGATGCCTCTTTCCATACGCAGAGTGATGCCTTTTGCGATAGCAGGCGCGATTCTGGGCAGAACCACCAGACCTACTGCTGTTGTGATTACTTCAGCCTGTGTGATTTCTTCCAGAACAGCATCAGTTGTAGAGTTTACACCGCTGATGTTTGTGATTTTTTCTTCTCTGCAAGTAACGTCCATTACATGTACAGTATAAGTGCCATCTGCATTAATTTTATCAATGACAGCTTCGTTTACGTCTGCAAATACGACATGGTAACCAGCTTCTGCCAGCAAAGCCCCAATAAAACCTCTGCCGATATTGCCTGCACCAAATTGAATGGCTTTTTTCATTCCAAATTCCTCCTCCTGGACAAGCCGGCCGCAGTATGCACCACAGCCGGCTGTGACATCCGTCTTACCTTCTCAATTATTTATTACTGAAACATTTTCAGAATTTCTTCCGGAGTTGTTGCTTTTTTCAGTTTATCCAGATTTTCTTCTTCTTCAATGACTGTACCGATTTTTGCCAGCAGATCCAAGTGTTCGTTGCCGATACCAGCGATACCGAATACCAGATAAGCTTTTTCATCACCGAAGTCAACGCCTTCGGGATACTGCAGCAGTACGATACCTGTTTTCTTAACCTCGTCTTTTGCTTCAGATGTGCCATGAGGGATTGCTACCCCCAGACCCATGTATGTGGAAACAGTTTTTTCTCTTTCCAGCATAGCGGGAATATAGCTTTCGTTTACATAGCCCAGTTCATGGAGCAGTTTACCAGCAGCTGTGATTGCTTCTTCTTTGCTTACAGATGCCTGACCTGTTTTGATACCAGCTGCAACCATAATGCCATTGTTTGTTGTTGTTGCTTCTTCCACTTTTACTTCAGCTGCAGGCTGTTCACCTGCACCAGCTGCTTTTCCTTCCAGAGATGCAAACAGTGCATCCAGGTTAGGGTCAGCCAGGAAGTTGCCAATGGTAATCAATTCAGCCTGAGGTGCGCTTGCTTTTGCACGATCCTGCAGAACTGCCTGACATACAACCACATCTGCATCAGCAGGAACATTGTCAACGGAAGTGTTGATAACTGTGATACCCAGATTCAAAGGTGCGATTCTATTTCTGAATTTTGTAGCACCCATTGCGCTGGAGCCCATGCCTGCGTCGCAAGCGAAAACGATTTTCTTGATTTCGCCGTTTGCTTTTGCCAGACCTTTTGCTTCAGCTTTCATGTTTTTCATTTTATCTGTTGCTTCATCCAGGTTTTTGTTGCCGGACAGTTTTACAATAGGAGATGCTACCACGAAGGAAACTACCGCAGCCAGAACAACACCGATGAGAACTTTCAATGTTTCACCCTTAGGTGCTACTGCCAGGAACGCAATGATGGAACCGGGAGAAGCAGGGCCTACCAGACCTGCACCCATGATGCTGTAATAGAAGATTGTTACGATGGATGCTGCGATAGGTGCAATGATGATCACAGGGTTCATCAATACATAAGGGAAATAGATTTCATGGATACCACCAAAGAAGTGGATGATAACTGCACCGGGTGCAGAACTCTTTGTTACTTTGTCTTTGGAGAATACCCAGTATGCCAGCAGTACACCCAGACCAGGGCCGGGGTTTGCTTCCAGCATGTACATGATAGATTTACCTGTTTCTGCAGCCTGTTCAATACCAATTGGTGTGAAGATACCATGGTTGATAGCGTTGTTCAGGAACAGTACCTTCGCAGGTTCTACGAAGATTGCTACGAAAGGCAGCAGTTTGTTTGTTACCAGAATTTCAACACCTGCTGTCAGGATTGCCAAAATGGTTGCCATAACAGGCCCAATCAGATAATAGCCAATGATTGCAAGAATCATACCAAAAATCCCAACAGAGAAGTTATTTACAAGCATTTCAAAGCCGGCAGGAATTTTACCTTCCACTGCTTTATCAAACTTTTTGATAATCAAGCCGGCAAATGGCCCCATTGCCATCGCACCGATGAGCATGGTCTGTTCGGAACCGGCAATAACACCCAATGTTGCAACGGCACCCATAACACCGCCACGGTCGCCGCCAACCATTCTACCACCCTGGAATGCAATCAAAGTGGGAATCAGGTATTTCAACATAGGATCTACCAGTGTTGCCAGTCTTTCATTTGGAATCCAACCTGCTTCGATGAACAAAGCTGTAATAAAGCCCCAGGCAATGAACGCCCCGATATTAGGCATAACCATTGCACTCAGGAATTTCCCGAATTTCTGAATACTATTTTTCATTAAGAACCCTCCATCCTTTTACTGATTGTTTTTTGATAATATTGCATCAATCGTTTTTCCAATGATTCGATGATGCTGATCCTTCCTTTTTTCTGAACAGCGGAAAAGAATGCTTCATCCTCCAGCAGGCCATTGCTGATCTCACTCATCAATCCCGCTTCTAAAGAATCCCCTTCTTTTGGAACCAGCATAACAATGGCTCCTTCAATGACGCCCTCTGACTGAAAGAGCGGTCTTTTCAGCCTGATGTATCCAAAGCAGCAATGCTTCACACCACCGATCTTGCAATGCAGCAACATCATCTGAAAATCCCGGATATACGTAGAGGAAATCTGTTCTCGTCTTGCAAGGCTGTCGGCAATCAGTTGCCTTGCTTCTTTTGTTTCCGTGAACATGCCGGATGCTACGTACAGCAGTTCCTGTTTGTCCTGTGCATAAGGTAAAACCAACAGCTGCACATGATCCAGCAAATGCAAAATTTCCTCTCCCAGTCTTGTCACAAACACCAGCCCGTCTCTCGAAAGACTCGATGCCGGTTTTTCCTGCGGAACCACTTCCTGCTGTGTCGGCAACAATCTCAGTTCATTGCGCAGCAGAATCTTATCCTGTTCCAAAAGAATGGGGTTCACACAAACATAAGGAAAATCAATGTCCAGATGTACTGTTGAGATCAAAAGGCGTATTCCTTCTCTTTGCAGCTTTTGTATATCAATGCGAAATGCAGATATAATCTCCCGTACTTCCAGATTATGAAATTCCTTTGTCAGCTGCACCGCTAACATTTTCGATGTGCCCAAACCTGTGGGACACACCACGACAACGGGTATTTTTCCCTGCTGTGACTGCTGATCTTCCACAGCAGCACAGATATACATGGCAATGAAAGCGATTTCCGCTTCCGGCACTTCTGTTACGCCAACGGCATGACGCAGAAGCTGACAGCCTTTTTCCGTTGCTCGATAGATTTCACCATAATTTTCTTTTATGGTTTCTAACTGAGCGTTTCTGACTTTCACATGCAGACGCAAGCGGCTGGACACTGCCGTGATATGCTCTGTCAGGTCTGTCAGAAGCTGCTCATTTTGGCTCAGGGAAATCCCCATTTCCCTTTCCATGATATCCACCATATTTTTCACCAGTTGGCGCATGTTCATCCGTTCGGCAAGGGTATGATCCATCTGGCCTGTCAGCCAGATCTGCGCGCTGATACAGTGCATGGTGATAAAGCCTATTTCCTCTTGGGGAATGTCGATGGCAAAACATTCGGCAATGCGTCTGCCAATTTCTTCCGCCACAGAGTATTCCGGATAACGCTTCAGAGATTCTAACCGCTGGGCTTCCATTTCGATTTTTTCAAAATTCCGAAGCCGTTTCACTGCCAGAGCGATATGCACCAGCAGCCCCATATAAGCGCTGTCCGTATACTTGATATGCATCTGCTGTTCAACTTCTGATAATACCTTTTCTACAATCCCAAAGGTTTCATCATCAATGAAGTGGAACAATCGACTTTGCGCCGCTGCAGAAATACCAGATTCTCTTTTTTCTTTCTTTTCCCGAAAGAGTCCCAATATTTCCTCTTCCGTCATAAATTCGTAAATGGCATTGGCAATTGCCTGTCGATAATGATCTTCGCTTCCTTCTGTATAGATGCCAAGACCAGGCTTACGTATCACATGAATTTGATACTGCCGCAGCCATTCTCCCAGATGATCCAGGTCGTTGCTCAGGGTACCGTCTGAAATCTTATACTTTGATGTGAAATAGTAAAACTTCAGAGGTTCTTTGGCAAAGAGCAATTCCCCCAGAATCAATCTGCGTCGTTCTTCTTTGGAGTATGCCTGCACAATGTCTGTTTCATTGAGCAGTTCTAAAATCCGACTTCTGGTTTCCATGCTTTCATCCAGCACCAAGCCTATCCCTGGCTTTCGCAGGAATGTAAAGTTATGTTCCGCCAGCCAAGCTTCGATCGTCGGCATTTCCCGCAGCACTGTACGAGAACTGATCTTCAGTTTGTCAGATATGGCAGCCACCGTAACAGGATTCGCTGCCGTAAATTGTGTTAAAATCTGAATGATTGCTTTTTGGCGTGAGGTCAATCCGGATTTTTGTTCCCCACCCTGGTTCACTCGTGACATTTTTAAAAACCAACCTTTCGATGTTTTCATTTTAATACGTCTGATAAATCCTTACAACAAAAGGATATTTCACGTTTGTCCCCAATAGTTTATGACATTTTTGCCTGAATTTCCTTACGGCCTTATCATAAAGTCCTTTTTTATTTGTTTTGCATAAAATATTTATTGAAATTATGTGCATCTTGCATGACGACAAAATAGTTTTCCAATGTCAAAAAATGAATTTGTCAATTTTCTTAACTTATTTTTTACATTTTCGAAAAATTAGTTTTTTCGTCTGTACAATTACACATGAAAAGTCTAATGGAATTCTTTTTTTTCGTCAAGAATACTTCCTGACAAAATTGAAACAAAAACAGAAAAAAACGGACAATTTATGACAGTCATAAATTGTCCGTTTGATGTTTAGACCAATGATTCTTATTCTACTGTAACGGATTTTGCCAGGTTTCTAGGCATATCTACGTCACAGCCTCTTTCGATGGCTACATAGTAAGAGAAGATCTGCATAGGGATTACATTCAGAGATGCTGTAAATTTGTCATTAATCTGAGGGATATAAATAACTTTGTCAGCAACTTCTGCGATTTCTGTATTGCCTTCTTTTGCAATGGCAACAACATAAGCACCTCTTGCTTTTACTTCTTTTACATTGCTTACCAGTTTTTCATACAGAGGATCCTGTGTTGCAATGGCAACAACCAGTGTACCTTCTTCAATCAGGGAGATGGTACCATGTTTCAGTTCCCCTGCCGCATATGCTTCGCTATGGATGTAAGAAATTTCTTTCAGTTTCAAAGAACCTTCCAGAGCAACGGCATAGTCGATACCACGACCAATAACAAATACGTCATTTGCGTGTGCGTGTACTTTTGCCAGTTCTTTCAGTTCTTGATCCATTGTCAGCAGTTTTTCAATGTAACCGGGAACCAGTTCCAGTTCTACTGTCAGTTTCTTCACTTCTTCCGCAGACAGGTGGCCTCTTGCCTGACCAAATTTCATTGCCAGCAGGTACATAAGAGCTACCTGTGTAGAATAGCCTTTTGTTGTAGCAACAGCGATTTCGGGGCCAGCCCATGTATACAGTACGTCATCACTTTCACGAGCGATGGAACTGCCTACTACGTTTACGATTGCCAGAATACGGATACCCTGTCTCTTTGCTTCACGCAGAGCTGCCAGTGTGTCAGCTGTTTCACCAGACTGGCTGATGATGATACAGACATCGTTTTTATCCAGGATAGGGTTTCTGTAACGGAATTCGGATGCCAGATCCACTTCCACAGGGATTCTTGCATAGTCTTCGATAACATATTTACCAACGATTGCTGCGTGCCAAGCACTGCCGCAAGCAATGATATGAATTCTGTTGATGTTTCTGATATCTTCATCTGTATATTTGATATCATCCAGTTTGATTTCGCCATCTACGATTCTGGGGCTGATGGTTGCTTTGAACGCTTTGGGCTGTTCCATGATTTCTTTCATCATGAAGTAATCATAACCGCCTTTTTCCGCAGCGGAGATATCCCATGTTACATTGTAGATATCTTTTTTGATTTCGTTTTTGTCCAGATCCAGAATGGTGATGCCATCTTTTTTCAGTACAACGATTTCGTTGTCATTCAGCAGATAATAGTCTTTTGTGTATTCCAGCAGAGCGGGAATGTCAGAAGCGATGAAGTTTTCATTTTCACCGATACCAACCAGCATAGGGCTGTCTTTTCTAACTGCAACGATTTCATCGGGTTTTTCGCTGCACAGAATGCCCAGTGCGTAAGAACCTCTAATTCTGCCGATAACACGGATCAGTGTATCAACCATATCGCCGTCATAGTAGTAATCGAACAGCTGTGCAACAACTTCAGTATCTGTTTCAGAAGCAAAAACATAACCTTTTTCTTCCAGTTCCGCTTTTAGCTGCAGATAGTTTTCAATGATACCATTATGCACAACGGAAATTCTGCCGTTCATGCTTGTATGAGGATGGGAATTCACATCGCTGGGTGCGCCATGGGTTGCCCATCTTGTATGACCGATACCAACCTGACCTTTTACACCGCCCATTTCCTGAACTTTTGCGTCCAGATCAGCCAGACGTCCTTTTGTTTTCACTACATGAATGCCATCGCCAAATACAGCGATACCAGCAGAGTCATAACCTCTATATTCCAATTTTTTCAGTCCCTTAATCAATACGGGAGCTGCCTCATTCTGACCAATATAACCAACAATACCACACATAAATTTATTACCTCCAATATTTTATTCGCACGTTATCTTTCTTTTGTCCCTTTGATTTCTCAAAAGCTTTGTAAAAGACCTGCGTCCCTGTGCGAAAGGGCGGGAAGCATCCGCCGAAAACTTCGATCACTTCCACCTCGTCAACCGCATCTGCACTGCGGCTCTGGCGCTTCATACTGCCAACGCACTCCCCTCCTTTTCATAAGCTCTGTGCAGAAGGCGTATTACCCCCTCGGATAATATCTAAAGCATTATACCATTAAACCTTTCGATGGTAAAGGAAAATTTTATTAATCTTCCATCAGAAGAACCTTCTTTGTTTATTCTATGCGGAATAAACCATGATACAGCCCTATTTTTGTTCACGAAAAAAGCATATGCTTTAGGGGCATCTTCATAAGAAAACAAAGAAAGCCAAAATCCTTATCATGACAAAGGAATTTGGCTTTCTTATTTTATGAAGATTTTCGTTGTTATGTTTTCTTATGAAGACAGCCGTCGCAATTCTCCTTAAGAAATCAAGGAAGCGAAAATCAATGTTTTCTTAAGGGGAAGTTGCTTTCACACATGCTTTTTTCTTTCCTTATTTGAATCAAGCTTTATATCCTGTTGTCGTATCGATGCCGATGGTTGCTGTGGATTCATCCCATGTCACACCAAAATCTACCAGTTTCGCGATATCACGCAGCTTATAATAGGTATAATCATGGATGGTATATGCTGTTGCACTTTGAGGAGCACCATCTACATAGAGTTTTGCGGTAGAAGGTGTTGCTGTGGTATCACTACCCTGCTTTACAGCCGTTTCCGTGCCATTGATGGTATAAGGAATCCCTGTCTGCAAATGAATTGCCTGATCCGCTTCTACCCAGACTGTATCAAATTTCTTATCTGTTGCAGTCAATGCTTTTGCGATGTCACGCAGTTTAAAATAGCTGTAATCATCAATGGTGTAAACTTCCATTTCTACTGTCTTGCCATCAATCTGCAAATTTGCTCTGCCGGCATAGGCTGTCTTTTTGCCTGTGTTTGTCTGAGAAGATTCCTGTTTGTCTGGAACAGAGACCGCAGGCGTGTCTGCATCCTTTTCCGCATAGTAAGATTTCAGAGCTGTGGCACAGCCTTGTCTGTCATTGAGCAGATCTCGCAGACTGAAGAAGAAACTGCCGTCTACATTTTTGTATTTTTCATTGATCTGCATTTCTTTTACAATTTCAGAAGCAACAGAATCTTTGTAAATACCCTGGCCAATATAAAGGTCAACGCCTGTGCCTTCTACCAGATTATTCCACCATTTCACCAGTGTTTCATAATCAGCGGCACTGTTGCCTGTTTCCCAGTAAATCTGAGGAACGATATTGTCCACCCAGCCTTTTTCTACCCACTCTTTGGCATCACCATAAACGGTGTAATAACCTTCAGATCCTTTTGTAGCGGAACCGGCAGGGTCAGAAGAACTGTTTTTCCAGATGCCCATAGGGCTGATGCCGAATTCCACAGAACTGTCGATGCTTTTGATGCGCTTAGAAACCATTTCAATGAGGTCATTCACATGTTCACGGCGTTCATTGGCAGCGCTGCCTTCTCTGCCTTCCCCTTCTGGCAAAGGATAATTGGAAGGATAGAAGTAGTCGTCAAAGTGGATAGCGTCCACATCATAGTTTTCCACAACTTCTGCAACGGTATCGGTGATATACTGTTTTACTTCTTCTTTTGCAGGGTTGTAACACATGGCATTGTTATAGGTCAAAATCCAGTCAGGATGCTTTCTTGCCATATTATCTGCGGAAAGGACGGACAAATCCACGCCGGAAGTAGTAATACGATAAGGATTCATCCAAGCATGAAATTCCATGCCGCGTTTATGAGTTTCCTCAATCATAAATTTCATAGGATCATAACCTGGGTCTTTTCCCTGTGTTCCAGTCAAAACGGCACTCCAGGGGTTCAGATCGGATTCGTAAAAGGCATCCCCTTTGGGACGAACCTGTACCACAACAGTATTTAATCCCAATGCCTGTGCCTGATCCAGTTTCTTGATAAATTCCGCTTTCTGTGCTTCCGCATTATTCTGTGTGGAGGGATAATCCGCACTGTAAACAGTAGAAATCCAAACAGCACGCATATCCTCGTCCGCTTTTGGAGTCGCTCCATAAGCCGCAAGGCTTCCAAGACTTCCCATAACCAATACTGCACCTAGTACAGCTGCGGTCAATCGCTTCATCCATTTCTTCATTGTCAAAACTCCTTTTATTCTAGATCATATTATTCCGCATTTTCACGAAATATTCTGCATATTTCATCAGAAAAATGATAAGTTGTTACAACCGACTTGCATCAACTTATTGTATCACACTTTGGTTATATAGAAAATTACGTTTTTATTACAATACAAGAAAAAAAACAGTTGCATAATAGATTGTTTTATATTAGCATATAGTGAAAATTTATCAAATGAGGTGATATTTATGATGCGTTACGGACTAATTGGTGAAAAATTAGGACACAGCTTTTCCAAGATCATACACGAGAAACTGGCTGATTATACTTATGATCTGATTCCGCTTTCTCTGGAGGAGCTGGATGTCTTTATGCGCGAAAAAGAATTCAGCGCCATCAATGTGACCATACCATATAAAGAAACTGTCATTCCCTACTTAGACAAGGTAGACCCGAAAGCTGCGAAAATGGGTGCAGTCAACACTGTTGTGCAGCGAAATGGGAAACTTTTCGGATATAACACAGATTACTTTGGTTTTCGGTATATGTTGGAACACAATCATATCCAGATTGCAGGCAAAAAAGTGCTTGTGCTGGGCAGAGGCGGTGCTTCCAAAGCTGTCATTGCGGTTCTGGAGGATATGGGTGCTGCGGAAATCCACACCATATACTACAAGATTGCCGAAGATTCTATTTCATATGAAACATGCTACGCTTTACATACAGACGCACAAGTCATCGTCAATACAACTCCTGTGGGCATGTACCCCAATTCCGGGCACACACCCATCGACCTGACACCTTTCACCAAGCTGGAAGCCGTTGCCGATGCTGTTTACAATCCTCTGCGTACCAGACTCGTTTTAGACGCGGAAGAAAAAGGATGCCAAGCCATTGGCGGACTGGAAATGCTTGTAGGACAAGCAAAATATGCCGTTGAAATTTTCCTGGATCAGTCTTTGCCGGAAGATTCTATTAATGTCGTTTATAAGGATCTGATGGCAGAGCGCAGAAATCTTGTGCTCATTGGGATGTCTGGCTGCGGGAAATCCACTTTGGGCAAACTGGCTGCGGAAAAACTGGGAAAAACTTTTGTAGATACAGATGCTGAAATTATCAAACGTATTGGCATGTCCATTGCCGATTACTTTGCGGCATACGGTGAAGATTCCTTCCGAAAAGTGGAATCTGAAGTTGTACAAGAATTTTCCACACAAAATAATCTTGTTATTTCCACTGGTGGTGGTGTTATCAAAAATCCAGAAAACATACGCTGGCTGAAAGGCAACGGAACCATCATATGGATACAGCGTGATCCAGAACTGTTGGAAAGCGGCAACGGACGCCCTCTGGTACCCGATCAGGAAGCCGTTCACAGACTTTATAAAGAACGTCTGCCCCTTTACACTGCCGCAGCGGAAACCATCATTGAAAATGACGGAAATGAAGAAGAGGCTTTACAGAAAATACTGACAGCATTTGAGCAAGCATAACTTTGTCCAAATACACTTCTCATACAGCAATAAAAACGCCCTGTCCAATCAGACAGGGCGTTTTTTAATCAAAGATGAACAATTCTTCAATGGGCGTTTCTACTACCCGGGAAATATCAATGGCAAGCTTCAATGAAGGATTATATTTTCCTGCTTCCAGACGCATAATGGTCTCCCGCCGAACACCCACCTTCTCCGCTAACTGCTCTTGTGTCAGTTCTTTCAGCAGGCGATATTTCTTTAAATTGCAGATAAATTCCGCCATATCATCGTTCCTCCAACCAGTATAATTTCACAGCGTACGCCAGAATCAGCACCACATAGGCAATAATAACCAGAATAAATGTCACTTCCAGATTGCTCATGCACAAGCCGATGATCCAAATAGCCGCAAACAGGAAAAGAGAAAGATGGCCGATAAAGGCAAGAGCTGTTTTCCGATCTTCCTGATAACGTTCGTCTGCCTGATCCCCTTGAATCTTCCCTAAGAAGAAAAAACCAAAGAAAGAGAAGAAACCCAGGTAGGCAAGGCTAGTGATCTCTCCTGTCATAAAATAGCGGCATGCAAAAAATCCCAAGAACCCAAAAAAGCCTAAATAAAAATTTTTCCGAATCATAAAAACACCTCTTTCATAAGCGATATATTTATCTCTTTCTGATATAAATATATCACTTACAATTGTACTTGTCAACAAAATTAGTACAAATATATCACTTTTTGAGATTTATTTATCATATCTCAATACCGAAAAAAGTCCATGACATCGTCATGGACTTTTTCTTGGGTTCGTTCAATTAAGGCTGTACAACAGCACGTCTTCTGAATACCTTTGCAGATTTCTTTTCGGCAACTTCGAAAATGGCAGAAATCTTATCTACAAATGTCAGTACATAAGATTCTACATAGCGAGGAGGCACTGGTGTGCAGGGCCACATATGCTTCAAAATCGCGTCTGTTTCTACTTTATTTAATTCCGTAATCTTTTTCGCGTTGTCATAGGCAACCCGGGGGTGCCAAGCAGCATGATTGGAGCGAATCGCTTTTTTGGTTCTCCAATCATAGAAAAACAAATCATGCAGCAAGCCCGCTCTTGCAGCAGAACGATAATCCCAACCCATACGGTAGCAAATCAAAAAGCTGTAATAGGATACATTTATGCTGTGCTGTAAACGGCTGGTATCGCAGTGCTGTACGTGGTTATCCATTTTCTGTACCATATCATGCGCCAAGAGATCCTCAACGCATGCTTTGTACTCTGCCAGCAAAGAATCCTCATCCGGTCTGCTAAAATCCTTTCTTGAACCAATCGCTTTGTGCATTTACGTCTTTCCTTCCTTGTAAATTCATGTAAATTTAATTTACATAATCATTATATCACGAAAGGGTTTTCAACGCTACAAAAATCAAAATTTTTTTGAAAAATAATAAACCAAAATTTTCTTTTTCTCTTTATGCATTATTTCTCCTTCGGTCTGGCAATCAACGCTGCCAAAAAGGCAAAAAGAATCACAGCTGTGAGTCCGCCGGCGGCAGCTTTGATCCCGCCTGTAAAAATTCCAAAAATGCCCATGGCATCTACTTCGTTTTTTACCTCTATGGCAAGGCGATTACCAAATCCAGTCAGAGGCACTGTCGCACCTGCCCCCGCAAAATCAATGAGCTTGGGATAAATACCAAGCCCCCCCAGCACACAGCCAATACACACGAAAAGAACCAATATTCTGGCAGGGGTCAACTTTGTTCGGTCAATGAGTATCTGCCCCAATACGCAAATTAATCCGCCTACAAGAAAGGCTTTTAGATACATCATTTGCAGCTCCCCTTTCCGCTTTCTATAACAACGCCATGGGCCACCGCCGGAATGGTCAGCCCAAGCACCGCAGAATCTGCACTGAGCAAAGCGCCTGTTGGAATAAAAAGCATCCGGTTGATTTCTCCGCTGCAAAGTTTCGGATAAAAATAGCCACAAAATGTCACTGCGGAACAGGCACATCCGCTACCGCCGGAATGGGTATCCTGTGTTTCTCTGTCAAAAATGAGTATCCCACAGTCTGTATAGTTTTCTGACATATCGTACCCTTCCTTCTCCATCAATTCCACAACCAACTGATGCCCTACATAACCCAGGTCACCTGTCGCAATGACATCATAATCCTGTGGGGTGCGCCCTGTTTCCTTAAAATGCGCCAATAATAAGTCCACTGCCGCAGGTGCCATAGCCGCCCCCATATTCTGAGCGTCAGTGATTCCCATATCAATGATTTTCCCGGTGGTGACCATGGTAATTTGCGGCCCCTCACCCTCTTTCGCCAGAACCACTGCACCGTCTCCTGTGACAGTTCTTGTAGCTGATTGAGGACGCTGGATGCCTAATGGCAGCGGAAATCGAAACTGCTTTTCTGCCGCGCAGAAATGGCTGGAAGCACCGCCTAAGATATATTCCGCAAAGCCACCATCAATGAGCATCGCTCCCACACTCATGGCTTCCCCCATGGTAGAGCAGGCGCCGAAAAGCCCCAGAAAAGGAATATGCAAATCTTTCACGCCGAAAGTTGTTCCGATGCACTGATTCAGCAAATCCCCACAAAGGACATACTGTATATCCTCATGAGAAAGACCCGCTTTTTTCAGCACCAATGCCATATTCTCCGCTACAAAACAGCTTTCCGCTTTTTCCCAGGAATCTTCTCCCATCATAGAGTCCTCTGCGATTTCGTCAAAATATTTCCCAAGGGGGCCTTCCCCTTCCTTTTTCCCTACTGTGGATGCTGCTGCCCGTATCACAACAGGCTTAGAAAATGCCACCGTTTGTCTGCCAACACGTTTTGTCATGAAATCACCTCCCCAGAAAATAGTAACAAATGCCAACAACAACAGAAGTTAATGTACCATACACAATCACCGGCCCGGCGATGACGAACATTTTCGCCCCCATCCCCATAATCAGCCCTGCATTGCGGTATTCAATAGCCGGAGAAACTACGGAATTGGCAAACCCGGTAATAGGCACTTCCGTTCCCGCGCCACAGTATTTTCCCAATTTGCTGTAAATACCTGCCGCAGTCAAAACAGCGGAAATCAGAATCAAAGAAATAGAAACCAGCAACAATGCGTTTTCATATTCAATGCCAAAAGATAAATAACTAGCCTGCAAAAACTGTCCAAAAGCACATATAAAACCACCGGAAAGAAACGCCATCAGGCAATTTTTTGCCATGGGGCTTTTGGGTGATGTCTTTTCTACCATGGCAGCATATTTTTTCTGCGCTTGTTCATCTGTACGCATATACTCACCTCATCGTTTTTTCATTAGTATTTCTTCTTTCCTGAAAAACATACGGCTCCACTTCTTTTTTACAAAAACTTCATAGAAATTTTACGACAATACATGAAAAAAGAAACGATTTCGATTATAATAAAATAAAAACTAAAAAGGAGTGAATAGATTGGATCAACTGAGAAATAAAAAAGGATTCATTTGTGATATGGATGGTGTCATTTATCATGGCAACCAGATCTTACCCGGCGTAAAGGAATTCATTGACTGGCTTTACAGAGAAGATAAAAAATTTCTGTTCCTGACCAATAACAGCGGCAAAACACCGCAGGAACTGCAGGAAAAACTGTCCCGTATGGGTCTGCATGTAGACAGCAGCCATTTTTATACAAGCGCACTGGCAACTGCAAACTTTATTGCGACACAGACACCCAATGCAAAGGTTTTTGTGATTGGCGAACCTGGTTTGTACAACGCTTTATATGAAAAAGGCATCATTCTGGATGACACTTCACCAGACTATGTTGTTATTGGGGAATCTTACAGCTATAATTACGAAAACATCTGTCGTGCCGTACGTCATATTCAGAATGGCGCGCGTCTGATTGGCACCAACTCTGACTTAACAGGCCCCACAGAACAGGGCATTATTCCTGCTTGCCGTGCCTTTGTGAAACCCATTGAAATGGTAACAGGAAAAGAAGCTTATTACATCGGGAAACCCAATCCCCTCATGATGCGTACCGGTTTGAACATGCTGGGTGTACACTCCAAAGAAGCTGCCATCATCGGCGACCGTATGGATACAGACATTGTATCCGGTATCGAAAGTGGTCTGGATACGGTTCTGGTGCTCTCCGGCGTTTCTACTATGGAAACAGTGAAAACTTTCCCTTACCGTCCTCGTTTGATTTTAAAGGGCGTTGGAGAAATCCCTACACCTGCAAAAGCAGATAAATCCGAAAAAGAAGCAAAATAAAACAGCAAGCAAAAAGCAGTCTTCCCTTAAGAAAACACCTGATTTCTTAAGGAGGTTGTGAAGACTATCTTCAGAAGAAAACATATCTGATAAAATCCAAAATAAGAAAGCTGAAATCCTTTATACTGTAAGGATTTCAGCTTTTTTTGTTTTCTTATGAAAATTATTTATGCGTGATGCACACGAATAATGGAGGAAATTTCTTTTACCATAGACATAGTCTTGATGACAGTGATGGAGTCCATAAACTGTTTTTCCAATACATCATATGTAACAATAACAACTTCCGCTGTATTGCCTTCTTTCGCTTTCTGCAACAGCATGGAAATGCTGACATTATTGCTGCCAAACAGTCCAGCCAGTGCTGCAAGGGTACCTGCACGGTCTTCCAGTTTCATACGGATATAATAACTGCTTCTGGTTTCAGACATATCCTTAACAGGAAGGCTCTGATAGCAAGAGCAGCCAATACGGCCTGTGCAGTGATACTGCATGTTGCGGGCAATATCCATAATATCCCCTACCACTGCGGAACCTGTGGGCAATGCACCTGCACCTCTTCCGTAGAACATCGCATCGTCTACTGCGTCCCCATGAACGAAAACAGCATTAAAGGAATCCTTCACTGCCGCCAAAGGATGCTGCAAAGGAATCATGGTAGGATGTACCTTTACTTCAACGCCTTCCGGTGTCAATTTTGCCAGACCCAGCAGTTTGATCTCATAGCCAAGTTCATGCGCATAGCGAATATCTTTTGCTGTGATTTTGGAAATACCTTCTGTATAGACATCATCGAATGTAACAGAGCTATGGAAAGCAATGGAAGCCATAATTGCCAACTTGCGGCCTGCGTCATAACCTTCAATATCCGCTGTGGGATCTGCTTCCGCATAACCAAGGTCTGTGGCCAGTTTCAGTGCATCATCAAATTCCATGCCGTCTTCTGCCATTTTTGTCAGAATGAAGTTTGTGGTACCATTGATGATCCCCATAACTTCTGTAATGTCATTGCCCAGGAGGCACTGCTTCATTGGACGAATGATGGGAATCCCACCGGCAACAGCTGCTTCGAACAGCAGGTCACACTGATGTTCTCTTGCGATTTCCAGCAGTTCATGACCATGGGTTGCCATCAAGTCTTTGTTTGCAGTTACAACATGTTTGCCTTTCGACAGCGCTTCTTTGATGTAAGTTCTGGCAGGTTCAATGCCACCCATGACTTCCACCACAATGGAGATGGAATCATCGTTAATGACGTCACTCCACTGATCTGTCAACTGATCTGCCGGAACTTTATCTGCGTATTTTGCTTTATTTCTTACCAGAACTTTTGCAACTTCCAGCGTGCATCCGATTTTTGCAGGCATATTCGGTTTCTGTTTTGCCAAAATTTCATATACGCCGCCGCCAACGGTACCCATACCCAGTAGTGCGATTTTCTTGATGCTTTCGTCCATGGTTTCCCCTCCTGTAAATAACAATAAAATATGACAATATCTGTCGTGATATTAAGATTTTAACACGATTCCAACCGATGTCAACTACTTTTGTCTTTTTTGAGCAAACATTTATCCGTATGACAAATACAATCACATTTTTTGCAGAATTTTCGTCAGTATTGCCTTTTTTTGAACTGTATTCTTTATTGGGCTGCGTTTCGGCAAAGAAATACATTTTATCCCCTGCACATTTGTTCATTTCAACCGTGACATTCTCACAGAACAGCATCTCCTATTTTGCTATACTATAAAACAAAGGAAGGTGATCTATATGTCATACAAATCAATGATACAACGCAATCTTGGAATGATCTTTTTCGTTACAATCGGTTTGATTGCCGGCTTTCTTTACTATAAATATATAGGCTGTGTTTCCGGCACATGCCCCATCACTGCAAATCCCATCATATCCGTGCTTTACGGCGGCATTTTAGGCGGATTGTTCCACAGCATCATTACGGAAATTTTCATTCCCATGTCGAAAAGAAAACATTTGGACAAATAAAAAAGTGATTCATTTAGGGGCATCTTCATTAGAAAACAAAGAAAGCTGAAATCCTTATAACACAAAGGGTTTCAGCTTTCTTATTTTTACGAAGGTTTTATTTGATGTGTTTTCTTATGAAGACCGCCGTCGCAATTCCCCTTAAGAAATCAAGGAAAAGAAAAACAATGTTTTCTTAAGGGGAATCTGCTTCGAATCACTTTTTTCGTGCTTATTTTTCTAATTCGCCTTGATACTGGCCAATGGCACCCATATTTTTTACATTCTGGAAGCCTTTCTGTTCCAAGAATCCCATTGCCATTTTGCTTCTGCCGCCGCTGAGGCAATACAGATAGAGCGGTGTATCTTTTGCATAATTGACTGTATTGATCTGGGAGGTGGGGATATTGATACTGCCAGGCACATGTCCCTGCATATATTCATCAGGTTCCCGTACATCAATGACAACTGCATCCTTGCTCCCCTTTGCCTCCTGCAGCAATGTCATAAAGTCTGTTTTTTTTCCAAATAATCCAAACATATGTTTATCATCCTCTTTCTTCTGTATCACAATTTTATTATTTTGCAATCAGACCAAAATAAAGCAGTACTACAATACCCAAGACAATACGGTACCACCCAAAGACTTTAAAGTCATGTTTTTTAATATAACCCATCAGGAATTTGATTACGAGGATGGACACTACAAAAGCTACAATCATACCTGTCAGCAGGATGGCAACTTCCATACCAGTAAAATGGAAGCCGAACTGTACAATCTTCAGCAAGCTTGCACCGAACATAACGGGAATTGCCAAAAAGAATGTAAATTCTGCCGCTACTGTTCTGGATACGCCCAAAAGCAACGCACCAACAATGGTTGCACCAGAACGGGATGTACCAGGGAAAATAGCTGCGATGAGCTGGAATACCCCAATCAAAAGAGCAAGCTGGAATGTGATTTCTTCCAAACTGTTGACACGCGCCCGTTTTCCTTTATGGCGTGTTTCAATAATCAGAAACGCAATACCAAAAACGATCAGTGCAATGGCAACAGTGGTATAGTTGTAAAACAATGCCTCAAACTTCTCATTAAACAACAGCCCAATGACCGCCGCTGGTACACAAGCAACCAAAATCTTCAGCCACAGCATGACAATATCCATACGCAGATAAGAAATCAGACCTGTACGAATCCTTCTGGGATCATAAGGCGGTTTCTGGAAAGGGAAAATAGCATTCCAGAATATCACAACAACTGCCAAAATGGCACCAAGCTGGATGACCACCTCAAACATACTGTAAAATTCTTCTGATACCTGCAAAGGCATAAATTCATTGAACAGAATCATATGCCCCGTACTGCTGATAGGCAGCCATTCCGTAATGCCTTCAATGACACCGAAAAGCGCCGCTTTGAATAATTCAATCAAGTTCATACGCTACCTCTCTTTTTCATTATTTTTGCGTTTTCTATTATACTTGGTTTTACCAGAAATATCCACTAAACAAAAAATTTTCTTTCTTAAGATTTCTTTATATCCGATGAAAGTCGGCCTGTTCCAGTAAAAAAGAAACGGCAGCGTGATATTCCGCCAAAGAATTGGCTTTCTTGATTTTTTTGATACGTTTTTCTTCTCCAATAAAAAGACTTTCCCAGTATGCCCATAATTCTTTCATTTTGAACAATACATTCCGGTCGCCGGACATGATTTCTTCATATCCATGGCTGATACGATTGTGGAAAAAAAGGAATTCCTCTTTTGTGCACGGATTTCCACCCTTTATCTGACGAATCAATGCCGGATTCGCCATGAGTCCCCGTCCCAACATAACAGATGTTACCTGCGGAAAGCGCTGACAAATGCTCTCATAATCACCAACGGAAAAAATGTCCCCATTGTAGCAAAGAGGAAAAGGACTTTCCTTGGCAGCTACCTCAAAAGCATCCAGACGTGGCTCATATTTATAGTAGTCTTCCCGAATACGGGCATGAAGAATCCATTCTTTTACTGGATACTGGCGAAACAGTTCCAGTAATTCCACAATTTCCATAGGTTCGCGCATGCCCAGTCTTGTTTTGAGGGAAACAGAAATGGGTGTATGTTCATAAACCTCATCCAAAAAAGCTCTCAGTTTTTCTTTTTCTCCTAAAAATCCTGCCCCCTTCCCTTTTGTCACCACTGTTGCCGAAGGACAGCCCAGATTCAGATTCACTTCCTTATATCCCATATCTGCCAAAACTTTTGTTGCCTGCAAAAATTGTGTGGCGTTGTTTGTCAGAATTTGAGGAATCAAAGGAATATTCCGATTATTTTCCGGCAGAACATCCAGTTTTTCCTTTGGGCTCATAGGACGATTCTGGTTGGGAGAGATAAATGGCGTATAATAACAGTCTACTGAAGGAAAACAAGCATGATGGGCATTCCGAAAGACATAGCCTGTAATTCCTTCCATAGGTGCGAAATAAAATTTCATCAGATAGATTTCTCCTTTCTTTTTGCCAATTGCAATAAGGATTTTCTATAAGAACCATGTTTCTGCTTTCCGTAAATGGAAGGGAAATGACAGAAAATATGAGCTGCCAGGCAGGCAACCGTAAAAAGCGGCAGATACTCATAGCCAAAAACTTCCGCACCAATGAAGATAGGTGCCAAAAGTGTATTAGTCGCACTTCCGAAAACAGCAGCATATCCCAAAGCGGCAGCCAGCATCACAGGCAATCCCATAAAGCCAGCCAAAATCACCCCCAAAGATGCGCCAATGGAAAACAATGGTGTTACTTCCCCACCTTGGAATCCCAAAGAAAGGGTGAATACCGTCAGCAGGATTTTCAATATCCAGTCGTATGCGTAAATATCTTCTCCATAAAAAGATGCAGAAATCAGGTTGGTTCCCAGACCTGCAAACCCCGCTGCCATACCTGTCAGCAAAAAAATATGTGTGCCATCTTCTATGGAAAAGCGTTTTCCTACCTGATGGGAAACAGTAGCACCCAGCTGTACTGCTACACCTTCTCTACCGGCACTGCCGCCAAACAAATGGGTCAGCCATGTACTGATCATGACAAAAGGAATCAGTCGTCTAGGAACCTCCTTATCTTCTCTATGGCTAACAGAGAGAATCAGGCCCATGCCTTCCCCGCTTCTGCCACCGTACTTTTTATAAGCCCAAACAATACAAACGCCCACTAAAGGCAGTGCTGGAACCAGATAAAATATATGTGCTGTTCGAATATCGCTCACCCAGAGGAGGACTTTGCCAAAAATCGTATCCAGACACCCTACCAGTGCCCCGATAACGATTCCCAATCCTGCCAGCATCAACTGTGTTTTCCACGAACCATAAGCATGTTTTTCCATTTCTAACCCCTTTCTTCCCAATAAAAAAGCCAATGACCCTGTAATGATTTTACAGAAGTCATCAGCTGTTTCAGCGTTTCCGGCATTGCCGCGGGAGAACCTCATTCCCTTACAATCTGGTGTATTTTACCATAGAACCAAAATTTGTGTCAATGGTGTTTTTATTCAGCATCTTCGCTTTCTGCGCCCCAAAGACCTTTTTCTTCGGAAAGGTCACGGAAGCTCAGCAGATATTTTTCTACCATATATGTGGGATTATAGGAGCGTTTTGCCTTTCTCATACCCGCGTGACCCATGTCTTCTTCTCTGTTCACATAAGTCACATCCTGGCATTCATGGAGCACATATTGCTGGTTAATCATGGGATACAGTCCATCAATGTCTGTATCCGCTTTTTCAATATGCACCAGCTGCACATCGTCACGCAGGCGTTCCCCTACTGTAAACGCACCCATTTTGCCATCAACGAAAATAGAGCCGCCAGTCAATCCCAGACGTTCCATGTTATGCAGGGCAAGAGAAACGGACTTTCTTTCGTCTTCCAGTTCCTTGGTTTCTTCTCTTTCAGAAATCCACTTGTCGTACAGTGCCATGCAGTCGTCAATGAGTGTCGCATCCAATTTACGATATTCATAGTCAGGATGATTTGCCAAGAATTTATTGATATGATTTCTTTTGCCGTGGAGCTTTTTACCTTTCAATGTTGCCAGACTTTCTCTTTCATAAACATAGTCCCAAGCAATATCCGTAGGCATCGCAAACATTTCGGGGCAAGCCTTCAGCATCATATCACGGAAAGGTGTCCAAACAGAACGGAATGTGGGTTCCACACCGGCCTGTTTCATATAGTCCGCTGCATCCATGATGGCTTTCCGATAATCCACATCAGCACCTTTTTTGGGGATAGGCGCCCAGAAATAAACAGGCACACCTTCAAAGTCCAGTTTTACATACAACACATTATTCTTTTCGGCAAACTGCATTTTTCCTTCTGTTCCCCAGATAAACAGGTTCGCGAAGGACAAATCAGAGCAATCCATCTGCCAGGGTTTTGTATAACTTTCGATCAGTTCTTTTGTTTCCAGTGTAAAGGGACGAAAACAAAATTCGTTTTTACAGTCAGCTTCTACTTCTCTTTCCAAACATTGTGTATACGGCATATTTTTCAGCCTCCATTTTAATATTCATCAATAATATAACAGTTACATTTCGGTAATTTCTCGTTGATTTCTTGAAATCCCGCTTCATCATATATATGCACATAGGGTTTCTGGCTTTCCAGAGTGGTATATCCAATCAGGACTTGCAGCAGTCTTCCTGCTGGAATGGAAAAAGCCGGAGATTTTTCTGTTCTTTCACCATTGAGCAGAAAACAGCCATTGTTTTCTGGAACCACATGGTCTTCCACATCAAAAGCCGCTTTCCCATCAAGTTCCAGCGCCTTCAACAGCACTTGCAAATCAGTCAGACCCATAACACCTTTCTGCTTTACCTCTTTCTGAGCAAAATCAAAAGAGATGCCAGATTCAGGAGCAAGTTTTACTGATAAAGATAAACCTTCGCCTTCCGTAAAAATGCCTGTCAGTACTTTCTGCAAAGCGCCATCATCTCCAACTGCTTCCACACAGATCAATTCCGTTTCTGTCTGATAATAAAATACATAGGCTTCTACATGTTCTTTTCCATAAGCCATGCATTTTCCGGCGTCAGCGTTATAGTCGGCACATTTACGCAGGAAATCTGCTTCTGTACGCCAGATAATGCCGCTGTATTTCTTTGCAAAATCTGTGTAACAAGGAAATGCCTTTGCGTATTCTTTCGGCTCTAAAGGATAAACGCCTTCCGCAGCTGTCATTTCCGGTATTTTTTCTGCTGTCAGATAACAGGCATCTGCCACAGGATAATGCCCAAAGGAAAAATAACTGGGCAGAATCGCCGGTGTATGAACCGCCACGCCATAGCCTTTTTGCTGCAAAAGCTGCATATCATAGGGGAAAATTTTTCCCATATATCCCTTCTTTCGGTGCTCCGGATGGGTGCAGACACCACAAAGCATAGTGCCTTTTACCGCTTTCCCACGGATTCCAATGGTATAGGGAAATGCCTGCATACATGCCGCGAAAACATCATCGGCTTTCAGGCAGACAGAGAGAGAAGGCTCAAATCTATGGTGAAAAAACCAATGACAAAAAGCATCACTGTCACCAAAACAAAGCTGCCACAAATCTGAAAAATCCTGTCGATCTTCCCATACAGCACTTCTTACTTCAACCATTTTTTCACCAGCCTTCTTTCCTACTTTTTAAGTATATTTTACAGGAATGTAAAAGAAAAGTCAAATAATAATTATTATCATTTGATAGATTTTGTAAATTTATTCTAGATACATATCACTTTTACACATATCTTTCAGATGCTCCCATGAAAAGAAGGTGTTTTGGTTAGACAAATTCCTTCTCAAAGCAAAAAACAGGTTTTATTGCCCGAAAAGAAATCAATTTCAAAAGAAAATTCAGAACTTTTCACAAATGCATCTGTTCATATTCCATATCTTCCAGCATATCCAAACCTTCTGTCCAGATTTTTTTGAAAGCAGAAGGCAGTGCATACTTTTCTTTTGCCTCTTCTATGGTTACCCATTGAAATGGTGTATCTGTCATATCTTTTACATTGATAAAATACGCATCCATATGCCATTCTATATGTGTAAAAATATGCTTCTGACCTCGCATATTTTTGATTTCTGCTTGCTGTATTCCCCAGTCTGCAAAAGCCGCAGGCAAAGCATATTCTTTTGGTACATGAGGCAGCTCCCACAAATTTGCCAGCAATCCTTTACTATCACGTTTTCTCAAAGCAATTCTTTTGCCATCTGTCATAAAGCAGACAGAAAGATATTCTTTTGTTCTTGGCTTTTTCTCACTTTTTACTGGATACTGCATGGGATTCCCTTTTTGATATGCCAAACACAATGTACGAAGTGGGCAGTTCTCGCACTTGGGTTCCCCATTGGGCACACATACTGTCGCCCCCAGTTCCATCAACGCCTGATTCACATCGCCGGCAATTTCTCCTGTCAGTGCGTCATTGATTTCTTCTTCCCATGCCTTTTTGGTCTGCTGAAGCATGATGTCCCTTTCATCAGCAAAGACTCTGGACATAACGCGCAGCACGTTACCATCTACTGCCGCAAAAGGCAGAGAAAAAGCAATGGATGCCACTGCTCCAGCTGTATATGGCCCAATGCCTTTCAGACGCAAAAGTGCCTTATGGTCTGCCGGCATTTTTCCGTCATATTCCTCCATAACCTGTTTTGCTGCCGCCTGCATATTCCGCACACGGCTATAATATCCCAGGCCTTCCCATAACTTAAGGATCTGTTCCTCATCGGCTTCTGCCAGATGACGAATGGTGGGTAATTCCTCCAAGAATCTTGCGTAATAAGGCTTTACGGCCTCCACTCTCGTCTGCTGGAGCATAATTTCCGAAACCCAAATGGCATAGGGGTCTTTGGTTCTGCGCCACGGCAAATCTCTTTTATATACATGATACCACTCTGTTAAGAGGGCAAATACTGTCTGTAAATTCTGTTCCTGCATAAAACAATCCTTTCTGGAGATAGATTTCAATCTATTCTAACATATTCTCAGATAAAACAGCGGACAAACCTCAAGCAATTTTCTCTTCAGAAAACAATTCTAAGTAAAATAGAATCACTGGAATCCCATGAACTGCAAGAATTCCAGTGATATTCGTTTTCTTATAAAGATGCCCGATAAGGTCTGTCCGTAAAATACAGCAATTATCGTATTTTAAAACATTTCAGATAAAGAGGAATGATCATACCGCCAACGGAATTCCCCAAGGTCATGACAATAATGGAAAGCAAACAATGACCGCTCCATACACCTGCCAAAGAAAAGTAATACATGTTGGCAATGACATGTTCAAATCCACTCAGGATAAACACCATGACCGGAATAAACACCCCTACGGTACAAATGGTGGAACCAGTCTGGTTTTTAAAAATATCTACGGCAATAAACATCAGCATACCGCAAAATACTGCCAACAGGAAAATGCTCAAGAAATCATCATTAAGCTTCGTTGCCGCAATGGTCTGTACTTTTTCCGCCATACCTTCATATATGCGGCTATTCCGTACCATCCAGGCAACAATGTATGTACCAATCAGATTGCCAATCCATGTGATTGCCAGTTCAATGAGATACACCGGCTTCTGCATTGGCAGATATCCGATTTTTCCGGTAAATAACTGCAATTGGAAAATAACGATGGTAAACAAGCCAATGGCAAACAAGCAACTGCCCACAACAGGATTTTGCTGTGATAGATACACTGTACCGCCCATGCCAATCAATCCGCCTGCAATGACCGCAGAAACCAACTGCCTTACTCGTTCCATATTGACATCTCCTCTTACCCCTGTTCCGTTACAACCACTACAAATATGTGGTAAGTATACTATATCTTGTGGTATTTTGTCAACACGAACACAACAAATGATACAATCCACATGGGATTTTATTCCAAACAAAATGCCAAAAGAAAAACCTCCAAAGAACTATTGTATCGTTTCTTTGGAGGTTTGATATTTCATATATTTTCTATGATTCCATCAAGATCAGTTGAATGCAGGGCCGCCGCCTTCTGTCAAGCAACCTTCTGTTGTCTGTTCGGGAATCTGTTCCGCAGGTGCCTGCTGAGGTTCAGATGCAGCTGGTGCGCTCTGCTGTGCAGGCTGTGCAGGTGCTTCCTGCTGTACTTCTCCTACGGGAGCAGGTTCACTTGTAACTGCTTCCTGAGATTCTGCGTCTTTCTGTGCTTTTGCAGCAACTTCCTGTTCCTTTGTAGATACCGCATCACCGGATGCTTTGCTGGTGTATTTTGCAAAAACAACATCATCTTCCAGACACAGTTCTGCATTCTTGTCAATATCGTCCAGACCCAATGCGCTCAGTTCATAAACTGTGCCGTCTGCCAATGTGATCTGTACCTGATATACCACATTCAGAGCAACATCTTTTTCCCCTACGCCTTCTGTTTCAGCAGCTTCTTCCGGCATATAGAACCATTCTACTGTTTCACCATTTTTCAGAACAGCATCACTTGCCAGCATATTGGCAGGATATTCTTCTTCCTCAGAAGTTTTCACAGAAATGCCTGTCACATCCTGACCAATACTGTTTTTCAGCAGAATGTCATATGCGCCTTCCGCTTCTGTACCGATGACCTGATACTGAGGTTCTGTGCTGGCTGTTTCTGCTTCTTTCTGTCCGCAGCCAGCAACTGCCATACACATTGCTGCCGCAAGAACAAGTCCCCACACTCTTTTTGCTTTCATTTCATTACCTCCCTAAAGATTCCATGTGATTTCTTTACTGCAAACGATAAAGGGCTGGCTGCCATTTACCGCAATTACATTCAGCTGTAAATTTCCTTCCGGCACACTGCCGCCTTTCAAATAAAGGTGAAAACCATTGGCGTCCCCTTTTTCTGTTTTGGCGTAAAAGGTTTCGAATGTTTTGGTTTCCATGGTGTTTTCATCCTTCACAGAAACATAAATCTGTGTATCTGGTTGGATATATTTCTCATCCACAGTGCCTTTGATTTCCAGAAAAGAACCTGCTTTTTCCGCAGTCATTTCCGTGTTGGTCTGCGCCTGCGGTGCTATAATATTTTCCACCTGAGGGCATTCCACAATGGGCATATCCGTGATAAAATCATCCAAATTTCGTTCTACTTTTTCAATAACAACTACATCCGGCTGATACTGCTCTACCTGAAGCAAATTATAAGGCACCAGTCTGGAAAAATATCCTTTTTCAAATTCTCCTGCCACAAAAGGAAGGAGGCTTTCCCCGAAAGAATCCCGATACATGAGGATACTGCCTATTGCATTGGGATTTTCCGTTTCGATCCAAGAATCCATATTGTCTTTTACTTCGTTTACATAGACAAAATTAGATGCTGTATCATAGAAATAATCATCCTCTTTCTGCACTGCTTTTGGAAAAAGCATTTCATCCAAGTCACCGCTATGGACTTTTTCCACATCAAAAGGTGCATTCAGATAAGTTTCATAATCTTTTCCTATCGCCTCCATAAGGTTTCTGTATGCCAGCAACGCCCCCTGATTATTCCAATGGGAATCCCGTTGGAAATACAAGACTTCCTCTTTTTCCTGAAAGGCTTCATACAGATCAATGTAGGAGATGCCTTCCTGCTGAAAGCGTTCTGTCAGCATCTCTAGATTGCTTTCATCCCCTTTTTGATAATAATAGGGCATGTTTTCATCATACAGACTGTTTTTGTTAGGCGGCACCATGAGATAAAATGCACTGCCCTGCTCCTGCACATAGTTCTGTATGAGTTTCAAATTGTGGAGGATGGCGTATATTTCTCTTTCAGAAAAGAGATTGGTTCCCTGATAATCGGCTGTGGTTCCACTGAAATACAGCCAATCATTTTTTCCCAGAACCACCTGATCTGTTGCACTACTTTGGGTCACATGACTTCGCAGCAAAGCGTTTGCCGTAACCCAATATTGCCGCAAAGCGAAATGATCCTCAAAATAGGCTCCCATTTCGCTTAAATACTCGTGATTCCATCCTTCATCCGTTTTTAACTCTGGAAAAGAAGCCAATTCTGTATTTTCGGTGGTTTCGTCGCTTCTCCAAAACAACATGCCTGCAAAGGGAAAAACCAAGAACGCCCAAACGGCTATGATAAATATCAAATATTTCTTATGTTTCATTTTGCAAAGCCCCTAAAATCTAAAATAAATAAATGGATTATATGTTCCGCTGGACAAACTCAGCATACATAATATCAGCAATACAAAACTTGCCATATAGCTGAAGTATGTAGCTGGTTTTCGCAAATTTTCCCGTGCCAGACAGGCCTCCGCGGCTTTGGGAATAAATGGCGCACTTCCAAACACTGCCACCACCAAGGTCACAAGGAATATGGGTGTCAGCTGCTCCCATACTATCGCCATCTGCAAAGAAGAAAATTCCCAACCGCCAAACATTGTACCGATCATAAACATGCCCTGCCCAAAAGTATCCGCGCGGAACATGACAAAGCCCACGCACACAACAAGCAATGCGTAAATATGTGCCAGAACCTTCGGTAGTTTTTTTACAGGACACACCTGTTCAAAGAGCAGGAATACCCCATGCCATAAACCCCAGAGCACAAAAGTCCAGTTTGCGCCATGCCACAAACCCGTTGAGAAAAACACAATCATTTTATTCAGACAAGTACGTGCCTTTCCTTTCCGGTTGCCGCCCAAAGGGATATACAAATATTCCTTAAACCATGTGGACAAGGAAATATGCCATCTTCTCCAAAATTCCTGTATATTGGAAGAAATATATGGATAACGGAAGTTTTCCAGAAAACGGAACCCAAACATATGCCCCAAACCAATTGCCATATCGCTGTAACCACTGAAATCAAAATAAATTTGCGGCATATAAGCAATGGCGGCAATCCATGCGGAGAGAATGTTCAATTCTCCTGCACCAGCGGCAAACAGCGCATCCGCTGTAACTGCCATGGTGTTAGAAATCAGGACTTTTTTGGAAAGACCTATAATAAATCTTCTGAGACCTTCCGCAATTTCTTTCACATCCGTATTTCGATTATCAATCTGTTCCTGTATATCATGATACTTTACAATGGGCCCAGCAATAAGCTGCGGGAAAAAGGAGATATAAAGCATCACATTCCAAAGATTTTTCTGTGGCTCCACTTCTCTGCGGTAAACATCAATGACATAGGATAACGCTTGGAAGGTAAAGAAAGAAATACCAATGGGCAAAGCCAGACCGACCAAGGGAATTTCACTGCCGCAAAGTTGGTTGACAGTCTGTACCATCATATCCAGATACTTAAATACCACCAACAAACCAATATTGATAACCACCGCAATGGCAAGAATCCATTGTCGTTTCTTTTTATTTTCCGTTCCCAGCAGTCTGCCAAAAATATAGTTTATGATGATGCTGGCAATCATCAACAGTACATAAGCCGGCTCACCATAAGCATAAAACAGCAGACTCACTGCGATAAGCAAAATATTTCTGATACGCAGTGTCGGAAGCAGATAATAAAGCGCCAGTACCACCGGCAAAAAAATACATAAAAATGTCAGTGAACTAAATACCATATCTTTCTGCCCTACCTATCGCACATATTTGATAACAGGACTATTTGCCGGCTGCATATAGAAATTATATCTAGGCGCTTCGTCCTGCATATCTGGATCACAAATATATGTAGCGCCGTCTTTGGTGATTTCCACCCAGCCATGCGGGCCATAACCACCAGACGCCATGGCAACTTTCCCTTCTACATATTTTGCGTCATATCCCAAACCTTTGGCAAGCTGATAAAACGCACCGACGTAGCAGAAGCAATTGCCCTGATGATTTTCAAATGCCAATACTGCATACCACTGATCCGCTGTGTAACCTTCCTTTGGTTCCACAGAAATAGGTAGCTTTTTATAAGAAACATTGTCCACAACCCATTTATAACATGCATAGAGGTCATGTCCTACCTGATCGTATACATCATTGACATGGTTGCTGATACGAATCTTGGCCTCACTGCCTTCAATGGTGCCAGACTGTATGCCAGCAGGAATCCGCAGACCATTTACCAATGTTACATATGCCTGTGCCTGATAAACGCCGAAATGCAGTTTATGATTTACCACATTTCCTTTGATTGCATAGACTCCATTTCCTTGTGCAACGGCAGGATACCAGCAGATGTCCCCCTGATTGCTGTCACGCCAAAGAGCTACTTCTACCTTTTTCACATCATCGCTGGCAGTAATGCCGGAAACAGTGACTGTAAAATCTCCTGTTTCCTGATTTACAGAAGTAAATGCGATGTTATTCGCCTTTGCGTAAATGGGAATATTCGCAAAAGCATTCGGCATATATGTTTCACAAAGATGGGTGATCATAGCGGCACAAACTGCTCTACTTGCGCTACCCTGAGGATTCAAAAGTCTGTCTTTTCCCTCTCCGCTAATCATTCCTGTTGCAACTGCCCAGGAAATAGCTTCTTTTGCAGAAGGAGATACCTTCTCTGCGTCTGCAAACTGTGACAGATCAGCTCTTTCCTGTGTATCAAATCCCTTGTACTGGGCATAACGGAACAGCATAGAGATCATTTCTTCCCGTGTAATCTGATCTTCCGGCTTTATGGAATTGCTTTGGGATCTATCCAGCAATCCTTCCTGATTTGCCCAGTAAACTGCCGGTGCATAATAAGCATTTTCCGGAATGGATAGTGTATTTGCAGAAAGACGTACTTCCGGAGAGCCATCCATACGATAAAGAACCACCGTAAACTGTACTTTACTCAATTCTTCATTGGGCCCGAAACCGCCATTGACCATACCAGTCATAAGACCTTTATTCATTACATAGCTAACAGCAGGATAAAACCAATTTTCTTTTTTAACATCTGTAAACAATTCCCCACCGGTATAAGAATCACGATCGGTTTCTTCCTGCGCATCTTCCTTTGCGATAGCTTCATCGACTTCGGGCTGTGCTACCGCTTCCTGCATTTCTTCTATGCGAATGGGTTCTTCAGAAACAGGAACTTCTTTCTGTGTTCCATCCGCCAGATAAAGCAGTGCTGTATTTGCATTTTCTGTCTGTTCATCATTGCCGGCAATCTCTATCTGATTTTCTGCAAAATCAACTGTGTATACTGTGTCATTTTCTGTCCAGCTAATTGTATCCAACACGGCAGTTTTTGTTGCATCATCAAATCCTTGTGTAAAAGTTACAGTTCTTTCCGCAATCTGGCTTGCATCCACGATTTCTGATTCTGAATCTCCTTCATAATGAAATTGCAGTTGCGCAGAAGCCGGCGCTTCCTCACTGTAACTTAACTGAATCACGATTTTCATTTCATTTGTATCTGAACTTCCTCTTTCTTCCAGATACAAATACTCGAACGCCCCCTGTGCTGCTTTATCTGCGGCATTTTCCAGCTCCTGTGCCATTACTTCCGTACCGGAAATTCCCGCAAACAATACAGCGGCTACGCCTAAAGCAGCAGCCCCATATAATTGCTTCAAGTGTTCCATCCCCCTTGCATTTTTCCTGTTTTTTTGACATTTTTTTAAAACATCCGACATATAAAGCATGCAAGGCATTTCATATTTATTAATCACATCCGAAAAATATCCTGCTCCCTACAACAAAGAAACCCCCTATTTTACAAGCAATTCTATCATTTATAGATTTTTTTGAGAATTTTTCTAATTTTATTCTATACATTTATATTCCATACTTTATGACATATACAAATGTCTGTTTCATACACAAACAAAAAACCAGAACCTTCCTTCATTCAATAAGGAAAGTCCTGGTTGTGTTCATGATATTTATACCATTTCATCAGAAGAACTGCCGGAAAGAGGAAAATCGAAATATGTTTCCGGATATGGTTCTTTTTTCAAATTATAGTGCCACCATTCATTTTCAAAGGGCACAAATCCGTGACGTGTCATAAGGCCGCACAGGAGCTGGCGGTTTTCATATTCTTCTTTTGACACATCTTTACAGGTATGATGGGATTTCACATCCATAAAGTCAAAACATGTTCCCATCTGGAGGATTTCATTTGTTTTCAGGGAATAGAGCGTCAAATCGACTGCACTTCCGCGGCTATGGCTTGATTTTGCAGCCACATAGCCTTTAGAAAGCAATTCTTCCCGCTTGATGTTTGGATAATGGATTTCTTTTCTTCTGCCGTCTTCCGGTTCCGAAGCCCATCTCAGAAAACAGTTTACAGCACGCTGCGGACGATAGGAATCCCAGACCAAAAGCCCATATCCCATTTGATTTGCTTCTTTTTGTACCTCTGCAAGGGCATCTGCCATTTCTTTCGCAACGACAATGCGATTGACTTCATATCCATCCACAGGTTTCCCTGTGAAATTGTCCCAAGTTGCATATTTGGCATCCCAACGAATTCCGGGGATAACTTCATCCAAAAAAACAAATCCTTTTTCCATGATTATTTTCCTTCCTGCAATGCCATTTCAATACAGTGGTCAATAAGTTCAGTGAATGTCATGCCTGTTGCCAGCATCATACGAGGATAACGGCTATAAGATGTGAAACCAGGCATTGTATTTACTTCGTTCAGAACGATGGTACCATCTTCCTGCAGGAACATATCCACGCGGGAAAGGTCTTTGCAGCCCAGAACTTTATACATTGCTTTTGCTGTTTCCTGGATTTCTTTCCGTTTTTCAACAGGCAGGTTTGCGGGAACTGTAAATACAGCATTTTCAGAACCTTCTTCGGGATGGTCTTCCTGATGGATACGGAAAATACCATGAGACAGTGTGATCTGGTCTACTTCCCCTACTTTCAGGTTGTCGCCATTGCCCATAACTGCGCAGCCAACTTCCATACCTTTGATGGCTTCTTCAATCAGAACTTTTTTGTCAAATTCTCTTGCCACATCAACAGCAGCCTGCAAATCTTCTGGTTTGCTTACCTTTGTTACACCAAAGGAAGAACCAGAACGAGCAGGTTTTACAAAAACAGGGTAGTTCAAAGCGGATGCGTCTGCTTCTTCGCCATCATGCAGAATTTTGAATCCAGGTGCGCGGAATCCATGGTTGTTTACTGTCAGGTATGTCATGGATTTATCCATACACAATACAGAAGCAGGAATGCCACAGCCTACATAAGGAATACCTGTCACTTCCAGCAGACCCTGAATGGTGCCGTCTTCGCCCATTTTGCCGTGGATCATGGGGAATACAACATCCAGAGGAACCAATTCATAAGTACCGTCTTTCAGTACCAGCATGCCTTTATCCTGTTTGTTGGAGGACAAAATGACACGCTGTGTTGTTTTCGCATCCCAATCAGCAGTAGGTTCATCACAGAGTTTCCATTCGCCGGATCTGGAAATACCGATATAAACGGGATCATATTTTTCTTTGTCAATATATTTCCAGATTTCTCTTGCAGATTTTATGGATACGTCATGTTCTTCAGAACAACCACCAAATAATATTGCAACCTTTTTCTTCATACGATTTGCTCCTTTCAAAACATCATGGATTCATTGTTTACACTGGTTCAATCAAGTAAATTCTATTGGATATCTGTACGATATATGAATCTTCTAAACCCAATCCTGTCGTTTCACCACGATTTGGAAACGCAGATTCCATTTAACCTTAATATTAAGAGTGTATCATAGATGGAAAAAAAGAACAAGATATATGACGTTTCTGTCTCTTTCCCCGGACTTTTAATTTTATCATGTTAGGTATAAAAATGCAACGAAAATGCCATTGAATTCTGTTTTGCTTTCAAATATATCATGATGTTATTCTATGTATCCTTTGGCAATGACAGAACAAAAATAACATCCTTTTCTCAAGCTTCCTTCATCAGTAAAAATATAATAGCTGGAATCCTTTATATTGAAAAGATTCCAGCTATTTTTATTTTCCTGTTAAACAGCCCTCTAAAGTACTGCTTTCATTCTGATTTTAATATCCGTATTCTTTCGCAATCTTTTCCAGTTCGTCTGCGTCAGCATTACGGATTCTGCTTTCATCCAGTATCATGGCAGGCATACCAGCCACTGCTCCGGCATAAACTTCGGACAGAAGCTTACTTCTGAGTTCTTCTGCGTCTCTATTGATTTCACGCATAATAAGTCCCCTTTCCACGGAAAACGATTTTCCTTCTTTACTATCAGACTAATTCAAACCGAATCTTCTTTTTCGCCGCATATCTATGAGCAACAGAACCTCTTTTCACCTGTAAAATCACTTTATACTCAAACACACCGAACAGCTCCTGCGCCTTTGGATAGGCAGCAAAGATACCATTTCCGCCATCATCAATCTGTGTGACAGATGCTGGAATGGCAAATTTTCTTTTGCTGTATCCCCATTCTCCTGGAAAAACTGGGCCATAGTTACAGCCACAGGCATACAAGCATTCTTTTCCCAAATATCGCAAGCCTTCCGGCAGCTCCAATTCTGTGATGCTATCACAATCATACAAGGCTTCATTATCAATCTTCACAAGTCCTTTTGGCAACTCCAGTTTTTCCAGTAATTTGCAGTTTTTCAGCATCTTTCTGGACAAGACAGTCATATTCTGCGGCAAATTCAATTTTTTCAAAATTTTGCAGTCCTCAAAAGCAGAAGCACCAATGTTTGTGCAGCTTTCCGGCAGCACTACTTCCTCCAAAGATATGCAGCCCTTGAAAGCATTTTTCTCAATCAGTTCCACACCCTCAGGTACGATGACTTTTTCCACAGATTCATTGCCCTCAAAAGCTCCCTTTCCGATTGCTGTTATTTTTTTGCCATCCATTTCAGCAGGAATCTCAATGACGCTTTCTTCACCTTTATATGACTGGATTGCAGCCGTTCCATCTTCTAAGTCACTGATTTCGAATGTGCCTTTTTCCACAGGTGTATCCGGTAAAGTGCTCAAGAGATATTCCACTATTTTTTCCCTTTTTCCGCGTTTTGCCGCCGCAATGAATTTTCTTCTGCATTTTTCAATATTCGGATAACTCTTTAAGCAGGCAAGAAGATAACATTCCGCTGTCTGTGTAAAACCATCTCCGGAAATCCGCTTTTCCATTTCAGAGTCCATATCCACATACCCATACTGAATACTGGTATCTCCCAAAAACGAAAATTCCTCCAATTCTCGACAATCAGAAAAAACATTATCCTCTAATTCTGGCAAACTTTTCGGTATCGTTACTTTTTTCAGTTCACTGTACTGAAAACAACAATTTCCGATTTCCTTTAAGGACTCCGGCAATATCACCTCATCTAAATGTGAATATTGAAAAGCAGTCACTTCGATCTCTTCCACACCATCAGATACAGTATAGTTTCCTGTCTTTTGGCAAGGCATCTTTATGAGTCTTTTGTCGTCTTTGGTGTAAAGCACACCATCAACATCTTTCAAATATGGGTTTTCAGGATCAACGGTGATTTTTTTCAAACTTTTCGCGCCATAGAGTGTACCAAGCCAAACATCATAAATGTTTTTAGGCAGGGTAATGCTTTCCAATTCATTCCCATTGGCGGCAGAAATGGCAATGGTTGCCTTTTCTCCTGCTTTCGCGATCATTTTTTCCGGTATCACCAGATCTTTGTTCTCGCCAGTATAGCGCAGATCCCATCTTTTTTTATCCCAGCCTGCTGCGCAAAATTCAAAATCCTTCCATTTACTCATGTGTGATTCCCCCTATCCTTTTACAGAAAACGGAACAGGTCATATTCCGCAATGATTTTGATATCCTTGCCTTTTGCCCATTGTTCCATGACTTGATCAATCTTCTTAGCACCTACTGAGCCAAAATCACCCAGTACAAGGTAGTTTGTTTTGCCGCTGACGGCACCGGTGCATCTCCCGCCTTTGGCTTCAATCATTTCCTTGACCTGATTCCTGTCGCCATCACAGTTCTGAAAATCACCGGTCAAAACAAAGGCGCTGCCACTGATTTCCAAGGAATCAATCTCATCCAGAGGATATTGAGGTTCTGTATCCCAAGCATTAACGTCTTCATCTTCGCTGTCTTCATCATCTTCATCGTCGTCCTCAAGGTCCACATCGTCATAATCTTCTTCGTCGTAATCACAGTCCTCATCGTCTACTGATTCTTCCACAAGGCATCCATATACATTTTCATATTCTCCAGTGAACTCATCCCATTCTTCTGTATCGGGATAGAATTTACGGCAGAAACGATAAAACGGGTCTTCGCCGTAATCACCAAAATACGTTATAATTTCCTCATAATCATCACATTCCTCAAATATATCTGTCGGCATGACATGATTTTTTACCCACTTACGCAGTTTTTTTCTGTCCGCATCTGACAAAAAGTTTTCAAAGAAGTCCACTGCAGCTTCTAGAGAACTTCTTTCATATTCATCCCAAGATGGAACAATGTCCTCGCATTCCATTGTTTCATAAGTGATACAGCTTCCGTCTTCAGAAGTAAACTGGCCAATCTCATGGATATGTCTGCCGCAGCCTTCTTCCACATCCTCAAAATCCATCTCGATCACAAGATTATTTTCACACATAATTTTCAGGAAGTTTTCGTACTGTTCCTCTGTCGTAGCACAAATAGGTTCGCCATTTGGTTTTTTGGGATTATCTTTAAACCATTGTCTTGTCCAATCTTCAAATGATTCAAGTGTGCCTGAAAAAGACCATCTTCCGCAACCATAAAAGTCAGAAGTCAAATGTTCTTCATCAAAACCACCGCAATCTTGAATACCATATTCGCCATAAAAACCCCATACGTCTAACACGGGTTCAAAGGCATCAATGGCTTCCTGCGTCCAGTCACCTTTTAATGTAATCTTTCCACTTGCACTTGAAATATTTGCCATAATGCATCGCCTCCAAATCGCCTCACACAAAATCACACGCAAACTTTTTTATAATTTATTCTGTTTTTGTTCATTTTTATATAAATAATTTACATAATTCATTAATTATTGATTTTATTATACAATGTGAATATCATTTCCGCAACTTTTCAACGTATTTTTAACAAAAACAACACATCCTGCTTTTAAAGTATGCCTCTCTTTTCCAACTGTCAACTATATGAATACAAAAAAGAAAGATATGCATTTTCAAATGAATGAAAATAACATATCTTTCTCTGTTTCTTCTATATTGCTCACTCAATCAGACATCATGAAAAGCAACTTTTATGTTTGATTTTACAATAATTCTGTGTTCTCCAACTGATAAACCTTCATATCGTGGGAGTATACGATCTGTGACAATGTATTTTCCGCTTCTTCTACATCCAGTTCCACTTTCGTTACATCCAAAGCCGTATTTCTGCCCAAAGAGTAATTCAGTTCTGCCAATTCCAAATTGGATTTTGCTGTTTCCAGATTTCGCTGTGCTGTTTCATATTGATTCTCCAATTCCTGTACCTCATTATACGCATTCTGGATTGCCAGTTCTTTATCTTCTTTTGCTGTTTTTAAGGTACTTTTGGCTTCCTCATAAGAGTATTTGTTGGTAGCAGATTGGGAATTTGTACTGGACATAGACATATAGTTTTTGTTGAACTCAGCGTCATCCACATTCTGTTCCAGCTGTTTGATGGTGTAATCCGTATTAAGTTTATATTGGATATACTGTGTCATGCTCTGTCCCATGTTGTAGGGTGTATACTCTACATCATATTTCAGTTCATATTCTGTATCATCACTGATGCCCAACAACTGATTAAAGGAACGGTATTCCTCCTCAATGGCTCTTTCCAGTGTTTGCACATTGTCCACCGCGGTCTTATACTCTGTTTCCAGTGTGCGCAGGTCGTAATCACTGATCAGTCCCATTTTATTTTTGGTCTGTCCCTGTAAATACTGGGTTTTCTTTACTTCCGCCTCTTTCTTAGCCACTTCCAGAGAACTTTCGTCACTCAAAATAGAGGTAAAGTAACTTTTTACGGTTGATTCCAGTGACAGCTTTGTAATCTCTTCCGTATAACGATTCTGGGTCATACTGCTGCTGATAGACTGGATTTGAGAATAGATGCTGTAAACATCGTCATCTACCCACTGCTGATAACTAACAGTCGGCACAGAGAAAGAACCTGTAATATCCCAGATATCTTCCTTCAAATCCTGAAGGTGTTCTGCTTTTTCCGCCACGTTATCCAGGTCGGAACTGTTTTCTTTTGCCAGTTCCAGTGCCTCTTCGAATGTCAGCTGCCAAACACCGCTTTCTGTTGTTTCTGCGGTATTTGCTTCTGACGCGGTTTTTGTGGTTTCTGTTGCTGTCGTACTCGTTTCCGCTGCCAGTGCAGTCGTTGCAGTTGGCATCAGCATCATCACCGTTAGCAGCAACGCCAATTTATATTTCATAAAAAACCTCCTTTCTACTACAAAAACGTATTTTTCTCCATTGTCTGTCAAAACAGTATTCAAAGGAACAACAATGGTATCTTCTTTTGTTTCGGTTACCAACCGTACATTGGCAAACATACCTGGCTTTAAGTTTCCTTCGGTATTGCTCAAAGCTGCTTCTACCTGATAAAGTCTTGTAGAGCTGTCTGCCGCTTCAGAAATATTGGTGACTGTTGCTGTCATAGGATCATCTGATACTGCGGAAACCGTGATATAGACAGGAGAGCCAACAGAAATTTCATTGATAACATCTTCTGAAACATGGAATGAAACTTTCAGGTTATCCATATTCACCAATGTCATGGCTTCGCCTTGGGCATTGACAACACTGCCTTCGGAAATATTCAAAGTACCAACGATACCATCAATTTCCGCACGGACTTTTGTATCATCCAGCTGCTTCTGAGCACTTGCCAGAGAAGCTTCTGCCTGTGTGATATTTGCCTGCAAAGATTTCTTCGTATCTTCCAAAATACTGCCTTTGTTCAGTTCCAATTGCTTCTGCGCAGACTCCAGCTGAATTTTCGCCTTATTTACACTGGATTTCAGGTTATCAACCTCGCTCTGGGAAGCAGCACCGATTTCATAAAGAGCCTCTGTTTCTTCCAGTTCTTTTTTCAGGTCATCATATTGAATCTGATAAGAATCCACTGTTGCCTGCATCTGGTCCAATTGTGTTTCCAAACCGCCGCCTACATTTTGATCATAATTAGCCTGGGCAGATTCCAAAGATGCCTGGGCCTGCTGTACTTGCAGTCTTGCTTCCGTATCGTCTATTTCAAAAAGGATGTCTCCTGCCTTAACCGTATCCCCCAGACTTACATACAATTTCTTCACTGTTCCGGAAGTTTTCGGTACCACAGAAACCTTCTGCTCCGATGATACTTTAGATGAAACACTGACATACTGTTCCATAGGCTGCAAGGCAATTTCCTGTGTCTCTACGGCAACAGATGTTGTCATCTGTGACATGTCCCCAGTTGGCTTTCCTGCGCCACAGCCAGCGCAAAACAGAACAGAATAGGCACATGCAATCAAAACATAAATGCTTCTTTTCATAAATGTCCTCCTTCATTCAAAAATTCGCCACCAAGTCTACACGGAAGCTTTAAACTAAATATCAACTAAACATCAACCGAATGTAAACTTTTGGGTTTTTAATGGAATTTAAATTTAGATAGATCAAATCTGTTCCTAAACTACTGAGGATTGTGGTATATTTTTTAATGGAAATTAAATGAAATACCATTGAATCTGTTTACAAACAATTGACAATTCTGTTTTATAATGAAAAAAACATTATAGCCTGCAAATAAAAAGTCAATAGTAAATTGATTATTTCAGGCAAAAAGTTTTATGTAGGATTTTGAACATCGAAATAAGACCACCGATATTCGCTGGTCTAAAATAAAGGTAAGTATGAAATGGTTATTTCGGAAGCGATGAAAGATATTCTTTTACCCGTCCATAGTAGATGCGAAGAAACTTATTCGCACCGGCAGTCATGTAGACATAGTAAGGTTTGCCTTGTGATCGTTTCTTATCCATAAACAGATATACGGGGTCATCCTGCGGTTTGGTTTTGATAAGAGCATCCATTACCTGAAATAAGGTTTTACGAAGAGTGCCAGAACCTCTTTTGGAAGTAGGAACACTTTTCTGTTCGTAAGAACCGGATTCATTTACGCCGGGGTCAACACCAGCGAAGGCGGTGATAGCCCCTTTGTGAGTGAAGCGGGAAACATCACCAATCTCAGCCATAAGCTGGGGTTGTTCTTCATGGCGGTTTTGTGTTTCATGTAAAAATCAAACTGGCGGTTCATGGTTTTAAGCTGATTACGAATTTCGTCCATGAGACTATACTGTCTGAGTTCTATCCAACTGTCAAGAGTATAGCGAGCAATTTTTACAGCATCTGCTTTGTCAGACTTCACTTTGCGGAGGGAATTATCTCCAAAGTCTTTGATAAGTTTGGGATTTACGGCAGATACAAAAAGGTCAGCCTGTGAGAGTTCACGGACAAGGGGTTCGTAATAACGCCCCGTATGTTCCATTACAATGCGTGACTCACCATCAATGGCTTTGATATGCTCGATCAGAGAGCGAATACCGCTGACTGTATGCTTGACTTCAAATGGTGTGGAAACAATTTCACCAAAAGGACGAAGGATGGCAACCATACTTTTACCTTTAGAAACATCAATACCAACTGCGTTCATGTTCATAAATTTGTCACTCCTTAAGATTTATAGTGCAAAAGATAAATACCAACTTTACTCATTGCCTATTCAATCTACTGTGGTGTGACACGAATGCGCCTATGGCGATTCAACCTGCATAAAACGAACGCTGCGAATGAGGAGCTGGTTATCAGTCTTAAAAACGGACGTGTAAGTCCAAGAAAGGAAGCCGATATACCGATTGCCCCGTCATTATACAGCTTAAGCAATAAGATGGCTAACAACCTAACTGGTTGTTAAGTATATTAACCAATTTATATTGTAGTAGAAACGAGGATTACATCTTTCTTTGTATGGGCATGGATTACACTGCTCGGTTTTGAAGTAGGCAACAGAACGTTCATTTCCAGAATCATAGGCACATTCTGTCGGAGTACAACCGTGGATGCATTCAATTAAAAAACGACCGTCTTCTGTAAATTTAAAGTCAGCGTATATTTCATCCGGTTTGCGACCAGTGAGATTTGTGGTAACTAGCTTAAGGTTATGTGACGCTGCCATCTGCGAATTCATCTCACTATTAAAAGCACCATCAGCAACCATGAATGAGCCATCATCAAATCTATCTTGTTGATTTAGATAATCTTTCATAAACTGGTTGTCGGCATATATATTTTTTTCATATGCATAGTCAGTTATAAGGCTATTGTTTTCACCCATGGATTCTACGAGATTTCCGACATAGCCTAAATGTTTTCCTCCAGCCTTATATCGGAACGTAGCTTCTGGATCCGATGGGTTTAACAAAACTTCTGATGGATTTTCAACTTCTTCCTTTTGGCGAAGACGTCTGCTTCCGTCATCATCAATGATAGTTCGTTCTTTTAAAAGACGAATTAAAAGCTGATATTCGCTGGTATCATCAAGCTCACCTGTTTTATCGCATATTTCAATCAGTTTTTCTGCATCATGCATTACAACGACAGTTCGTTCTGTGGCATTAGGCTCACGCTTGTGATAGATACAACGATTGTAATCATCTTTTTCGATGTAATGGTGTTGCTCTTCCGGAAGAGAAATGTCACGTTGTTTCATGATTTTAGCAAGGTTAGCAACACAGGTATAGAATAGTTCTAATAAAGAAAGATTTTTGATGTTAGCTGCAATCATCATGCTGTCCATTCGTTGCATATTTGGAGATAAGTTCATGAATTCGGCGATTTCTTTTGCCATTTTTACGACGCATTTATGAATCAGGTCAACATCATGTTCTGTTTCGTATGCTAATACCCTTGCTCTGAATCTGCTCAAAGTACGATCGCTAAGCGGCTGTTCTTCAAAACTTGTTGTATGAAGTGCATACTGATAACGAATATCGAACATAAGAGCTTCAACTAATTCATCATCCGTATCGCCAAGAGCTTCCTTCAAAATCAAAGCACCAACAATTACATTGACTGGTGTATTTGGCCGAGAAGCCTTATCGCTATACAGGGGCGAGAAAATATTTTCATCAATAGCAGGAAATACTTTCTCTGCAAATATTTTTGCCCATGATTTTTCTAAAAATCTTTTTTCTCTTTCTGTAAGGTTGAAGGTACTATCCATTAGTATTAGTTGTTGTGTAGTATTTGCAACGAAAGCCATATAAATCACCTCGACATTTGATACTTATATTTTACCAAATATCTAAGTGAGATGATATATCGTGTTAAATTTTCAAGGTACAAATTTATATCATCGGTCAATGACCTTTTGACACCCTAATCATCTTAGTAAACTGCGCAGGCATCTGTAAGATCGCAGACGTACTTGACTTTGGCAGGGCAGAGTGGGATCCGATGATTGCCATCAACCTGACAGGCGCATTCGACTTAAGCCATGCAGTTGCTAAATACATGATCCCTCAGAAGAGCGGAAAGATCATCAACATCTGCTCCCTGTTCTCCTTCCTTGGCGGACTTGGATCACCTGCATACGCAGCCATGAAGGCAGGACTTATGGGTCTTACCAAGGCTTATGCTGACGAACTTGGAAAATATGGCATCTCTGTAAATGGAATCGCTCCTGGATATTTCCAGACAGCAATGACATCTGGTACAGGAAGCGCCAACGATGAGAAATATAACAAGATCAAAGATCATATTCCGGCTGACCGCTGGGGCGAGAGACAGGATCTTATGGGCGCGACCGTATTCCTTGCAAGCCATGCTTCCGACTATGTAAACGGAACCGTGCTGGTAGTTGACGGCGGATACCTTGTAAGATAATTATTTGAATCAAATAACACGAAGAAAGAGGTTTGGATCATGAGTGAGAAATATATTATCGGAATCGATGAAGGATCCCAGAGTGCAAAAATTCTTATATTTGACACTAAGGGAAATATTGTATGCGAGGCAAAGCACGCATTAAAGCCATATAACCTTCCGAGGCCGGGCATCGTAGAGCATCCGGATGACGACTGGTGGGATGCGATCTGCGAGGCAGGAAAGAAATGTATGGTGAAGTTCGAAGGGAATAAAGAAGACATCGTAGGAATCGGACTGTGCACGATCCGTTACTGCCGTGCCTATCTGAAAGCCGATGGCACGCTGGCCCAGCCGGCGCTCAGCTGGATGGATATCCGCGTGGCGCACCCTTACGAGCATACCAACCCAGATGTAAAATACATCGTGGCATCCTCCGGCTATATTACTCATCGCCTGACCGGAGAGAAGAAGGACACGGTTGCGAACTATGAAGGCGTATGGCCAATCGACGTGGACAACTGGGGCTGGTCAGAAGATCCGGCCGCATATGAGGCAACCGGCATGCCAAGAGAGATGCTCTTTGACCTGGTAATGCCGGGAGATATCCTTGGATACGTCACGAAGGAAGCGGCAGAAGCCACCGGCTTCCCACAGGGACTTCCGGTTGTGGCAACATCAAATGACAAGGCGGTAGAAGGACTGGGAACCGGATGCATGGGCGATACGACGGCATGTATCTCTCTTGGAACCTATACGGCAGCCATGATGGAGGGAAAAGAGAACTTAAAGGATACAAAATGCGTATGGCCGAAGTTCTCCTGCGTTCCGAACAAATACCTCTATGACAGCAACGGAATCCGCCGTGGAATGTGGACCATCAGCTGGTTCAGGGATATCCTTGGGGACAGCTACATCAAGGCGGCCAAGGAGAAAGGCTTATCTGCGGAAGAACTGCTAAGCGAAGAAGCAGAGCAAGTACCAGCAGGTTCTGACGGCCTGATGACGGTGCTTGACTGGCTGGCACCAGTGGACGCCTTATATAAGAAGGGCGTAATGATCGGCTTTGACGGAAGACATACAAGAGGCCATATCTACCGCTCTATTCTGGAAGCAGTTGCACTGACGATGAAGAAGCATGTAGATGATATGTGCGATGAGCTGGGCGTCAGTCTCGACAAGATCATCATTACCGGAGGCGGTTCCAATAGCGACTTGTTCATGCAGATATTCGCGGATGTATTCAATATCCCATCTGTGCGTAACGAAGTAAACGGAGCAGCAGGGCTTGGCTCTGCAATCTGCGTAGCTGTTGCGGCAGGCGTATATAGCAGCTTTGACGAAGCAGTTGCCAATATGGTAAGGATTAAGGACGCATTCCAGCCAGATCCGGAGAAGGTGGCATTTTATGAGAAAATGTTCCCAATCTACACGGATATAACGAAGCATACGGACGAAGTACTGAAGAAGTCTTACGAACTCTTCCAATAATTTTATATGAAGCCACTTATCTTGATCACGAATGACGATGGCATCCATTCGCCGGGCCTTGCAGCTGCGGCATGTGCGGCGGCAGATCTTGCGGATATCTTGATTGTCGCCCCGCACACCCAGCAGACAGGTATGGCAAGAGCATTTCCAAGAACCGAGGATGCCGGGATAATAGAAGAAGAATGGATACAGATTAACGGGCAGGAAGTGAGGGGCTATGGGGTTCATGGCTCCCCGGCTCTTGCCGTTGCGCATGGCGTGCTGGAACTGGCAGAGCGAAAGCCCGACCTGTGTATCAGCGGCGTCAATTATGGCGAGAATATGGGAGCCGTGCTTACATGCAGCGGCACGCTGGGAGCGGCATTTGAAGCCGTAAGCCATGGCATTCCCGCCATCGCCATATCCCTGGAGGCAGAACTTGCCATCCAGCGATCCAATGATTTCAGGCAGACAGACTGGGATGCGGCTAAAAGGATGCTTCATTCATGGATAAGCCGGGTGTTGGATAGAGGGATGCCGGAGTATGTAGATCTGATTAATATCAATGTGCCAGCAGGCAGCGGGCATCCTGAAGAATTCAGGATCACATCTTTAAGCAGGCAGAATTATTTCGAATTCATCCGGCCAAAGGCAAGGAATTTAAAGAAGCCCTTTGCGCTTAAGTCCAGGCTGTCTGTAGATATGGATACGCTGGAAAGAGACAGTGATATCCATGCGGTGTATGTGGACAGGATTACCTCTGTCACGCCGATTAATATGAATATGTCCATAGGTTTAAAAGAAGCGATGGTGGAAAAATATATGTGAAGAAACAGGCCTTTTTATGGAGGCTTGTTTTTACTGTTATTTCGATTGACTTTAAAGGGCAATTTGATAGGATGGAGTTAACAATAGATTTTGTTAATACATTTTTTCTGAGGGCGTACGAGGAGCCACCAGACGGGAGAACTATCCACCGGTATGTACAGCCCGGACAGAGTCTGCTGATCGGCCGTCCGGCGGGCAAGTACCATGAACTGGATAAGGAGAATGTAGACTGGGATAGTTTTGACCATACGCCAAGACAGCAGCCGAAGAAGCCGGATCCGGCCAAGGCGAAGGAAACGATGCGGGATCTGTGGGGAACATTTACGGAAGAACAGGTAAAAAAGGAGACGGAACGATGCCTTGGATGTGGGGCAACCGTGGTGGACCAGAATGTATGCGTGGGCTGCGGCATATGCTCGACCAAATGCAAGTTTGACGCGCTCCATCTGGAACGCCGGTATGACGCCCATGAAGTCCCATATGAGAAACTGATTGTAAACCACATGGCACCGACTTTGATGAAGCGGGGAGCAAAGATTGCGGCCAGGAAGGCCAAGGACATCACGCTTAGCAGAAAGAGAAGGCAGAATTGAAGGTAGAGGCATATGCATGAACTTGGAATCGTATTTAGCGTAGCGGATAAGGTGCTGGAAATCGCCAGGGACAATGACCTTACAGAGATTGTGGCCATTACCATGCAGATTGGGGAGATCAGTTCCGTGATTCCGGATTATCTTAAGAAATGCTTTCCGGCGGCTGTGGAGAGAAGCCCGCTTTTTGCGCATACAGAACTGAAGATCGAGATTCTTCCTGCCAGGTATCTGTGCCACAGCTGCGGAGAATCCTTCAGTCTGGAACAGTTCAAAGAAAGCGGCGGCTGTCCGGCCTGTGGGGAGCAGGATTTCCTGGAACTTCTGACCGGGCGGGAGTGTTTTATAAAGAATATAGAAGCATATTGATCAGATTTTAAGAGCGGCACGACATCTTAGGATGCCAGGCCGCTCTTTCTTAGTTAATTTTCTTCAACAATCCAGGTATTCCTTAGATATTCCGGCATGGCCTCGTAGAAAAGGCCGGCCAAATCCTCCGGCGTCATATCCTCCGGGGTATTGAGCCATTCCTGCAGAATGCCTACGCATCCGTGGCAGTATAGGCTTATGGTATAGCGGTCACGCACGCTAAGCGAAGTCTGACCCGTGGAAGACAAGTAGCATTTCTCGACGATTCCAAAGGAATAGGAATATAGGAATCCAGAATGGGCATTCTGTCCGGATGAGCGGAAGGCACGCCGATAGTACCAGGAGTCCTCGGCGATTCCCCTGCACATATGCAGCAGGAATTCCCTCCAGCTGCGGCAGACCCGCTGGCCGATCAGCCGTTCCGCCAATACCATGGAATTAAAGTTCAAGACATCATACTTGTCATGGAAATATCGGTAGAATGTGGACTTTGAAACACCGCTTTGATTGATGATCATTTCCACGGTGATTTTTTCAAAGGGCATATGGTTTAGTAATTCATTAAAGGCATCGAAAATGCGTTGCCTTGTATAGGAACTGTGGGTCATGGCAAACCTCCCGTCAATCATTCTACGGCAGTAATCTTAAGTAATATTATAAATGATAGGAGTCGGAACTGCAAATAATTATGTGCACAGCCGCACATTTCTGTGCTATGATTCGTTAAATAAAGTGAAAGGAGGGCTTCATACATCCATGGATATAGAAGAACAGTATGATAAAGTGTACCGATACTGCTACCTGCGGATCCGGCATCAGCAGACGGCAGAAGATATTACGCAGGAAGCCTTCCTACGTTTTTTGGAGGTCCATTCTTACCGGGAGATAGGGAAATGTCTTGCCTATCTATACACGATAGCCCGCAACCTGTGCACGGATTATTATCGGAAGAAAAAGGAAATGCCGCTTCCGCAGGACTATGAATTGGCGGGGGAGGATGAGCAGGATGGCCTGATACAGACGATGGAACTTAGAAAGGCCGTAAAACAGCTTAAGGAAGAGGAACAGGAACTAATCCTGCTTCGGTACGTCAATGACGTGCCAATCAATGATATCGGAAGAATCATGGGCATCTCCCGGTTCGCGGTTTACCGCAGATTAAGGATATGCCTGAAGCAGTTAAAAGAAGAGTTGGGAAGGAGGGAGGATTATGAAGAAAGAGATAAAAGCAGGACTTAAGGAAATATATGAAGCGCCTCCGTCGCTTAAAAAAGATGAATTCCTTCAGAGGATCGGCGAGCCGGAACTGACCCATCTCGAATTCCTCAGGATGCAGGTACATTATATCCGCAAAGGGAACTGGCTGATATCAGTAGTCTTTTTTCTGTCAGCGCTGTTTGCGCTTAGGCAGGCAGAACTTGAACTGCTGTGGCCCATATCTGCATTTGTCCCGTTTCTGGCGTTGTCTGTGGTAGCGGAGAACAGTCGTTCTTTGAGATATGGGATGGAGGAATTGGAACTGTCATCAAGATTTTCTCTAAAGGCCATCGTAATGGCAAGAATGGGCGTGATCGGTTTGGGCAATCTTATGCTGCTTTTGATTCTGGCAGCCTTTGTTTGGAGGAGGTCTTCGCTTTTGACAGCCGGGGTCTATCTTCTGCTTCCATATCTTTTGGCCACATTTTTGAATCTCATGCTGGTCAGGAAGGTAAGCGGCAAGGAGAGCATCTACTCTTGCCTTGGAATGACGATTCTGGCGAGCGCTGCCTCTGTATTACCAGGGGTGATGAACATTTCTATCATGGGGCTAATGCGCTCCGGCTACTGGGCTGCGCTTCTTGCGGGCACTGCCATACTTGCGGGGCGTGAAATTAAAAAATTATTACAACAGTCGGAGGAACTGGTATGGAATTAATCATTGACCGATTATCGAAACAATATAAGAACAAGATTGCCGTTGACCGGATATCCCTGACGCTTCATCAGGGCGTATATGGACTTCTGGGAGCAAACGGGGCAGGAAAGACTACGCTGATGCGTATGCTGTGCGGAATTTTACGGCCTACAAGCGGCACGGTCATGTTTGAGAATATGGATGTATCAACGGAAGACTACCGCAAGGAACTGGGGTATCTTCCCCAGGATTTTGGATATTATCCTAATTTTACGGGGAGAGATTTCCTGATGTACATGGCGGTGCTGAAGGGAATGACGAAAAGCCGCGCCCAAAAGCGATGCGCAAAGCTGCTGGATGAGGTGGGATTAAAAGAAATGGGAGATAAGAAGATTACGACTTATTCCGGGGGCATGAAGCAGAGACTGGGAATTGCCCAGGCTCTTCTAAGCCACCCAAGGATATTGATCTTAGACGAGCCCACCGCCGGGCTGGACCCAAAAGAGAGGGTGCGCTTCCGGGATATGATCGCAGTGTTGGGAAAAGAAAGCATCGTGATTCTCTCCACCCACATTGTATCTGATATTGAACATATCGCTGACCGGATATTGCTGATGAAGGACGGACAGATTATTTTCAATGGAACACAGGAGGAGATCGGAGAAGATTTAGAAGAGTTCTATTTGAAGCAGTTTGAGGAGGTGGGAGAACATGCGTAGTTTCTGGTTGCTGACTGGTTTTGAGTATAAGAAATTATTTCAGCGTAAGATCGTATGGATAACGCTTGCAGTTATGATTGCAGCCTGCATCCTTCTGTCTTGCATTTCCTACATGGCTACCGGTTATACCATTGATGGGGAACCTGTCAATGGATATGATCTGAAGAAAAAACATGTCGCCCAGGACAAGGAAGCCAGTGGAACCAGGCTTGATGGGAAGACGCTCAAAAATATGGAGGAGTCCCCGTCAGATATTCCCGGCGGGCTATTCAACATGGTGTACTATATCACTGGCGGATGGGAAGTTGATGGCCTAAAGGAACAAGAACTATACCAGATCCGTGAGAACAATATAGAGGCAAATTGGGAGAGCGCCAGGCTTTCCAAGGGAGAAAAAAAGTATATGGAAGAGCAGGAAGAGAAGATTGAAAAACCTCTGACATATGAATATTCAGACGGATACCAGGAGGCAGGCACGCAGATGGTATTTGTCGGGCTGCTGCAGACGCTTCTGATTGCCATCTGCATTCCATCCGTATTCGCGGAGGAACATATAAGAAAGACGGATCAGTTGAACTTATGCACGAATATGGGGAAGAAGACGCTGTATCTGGCCAAGATTGCGGTAGGTATTTCCTTTTCGCTGGCGGCCACGGTGATGATGGCTCTGGCAATAACAATTCCTACATTTTTGATAAATGGATTGGAAGGATTTGATGCTCCGATTCAGTCTTTTGCCCCGCTGGAGTCATGGGCGATGACCGCTGGAGAACGATTGCTGATCATGATGGCGATGGGGCTTCTGGCAGCGATCCTGCATAGCGCGGCCGGAATGCTGATGTCAGAGAAAGCAAGGGGCAATGTAGCGCCGATGGCGGTGATGGTAGGATTTATGCTGGTATCCCTCTTTGCAACCGTGCCGGATCAGTACCGAGCGCTTGCGCAGGCCTGGGATTTGGTTCCGGGCAATGTCCTCTCCGCGACAGGCCCATTCGGCGTGCGGCTGTTCCAGATATTCGGAAGATATCTGGCTGCCTGGCAGGTGGTGCCGATTGTCTACCTTGCGGTCGCGGCAGTATGCATCGTACTGGGTGGCCGCTTATATAAAAACTACCAGGTGAGCGGCAGATAAGTATATTTGCTCAAATGATTCGGGGATTCTGCATCTTGCAGAATCCCCGTTTGGTATTGAAGAA
>ENA-OPRR01000260-OPRR01000260.1-human-gut-metagenome-genome-assembly--contig:-NODE-260-length-57997-cov-7.128232_pt1 | contig 57997 bp, 79 predicted proteins | sample MGYA00241796_ERZ501883 | MGnify/ENA primary metagenome ERZ501883 (study PRJEB25962, sample SAMEA2042406) | human gut metagenome | biome: human gut; feature: human-associated habitat; material: faeces...
AACCCTAACTTGATTTAACTGTTCTCCAGTAAGGATTATATCCTGATACTTTGGATTCTCAGGCTTTAGAATAACTAAATTCTGTTCACGATAATAGAAGAATCTTTTTAGTGTAGCCTCATCATCTATGATTACTACAGCAATCTCTCCGTTCTCTACTATGTCAGTTTTCTTCACAAAGACAATATCACCGTCATGGATTCTTGCGTTTATCATACTGTCGCCCTGACATTGGAGACAGAAATCAGCACCAATATCAGTGCCGACCATTATATAGCTTTCTCTGTCTTCATCTGCGAAGATAGGCTCACCACATGCTACCTTTCCAAGAAAAGGTAGTTTTATTTTGTCTAGTTTATAGATATTATCTACTGTTTCGGTTGGTTCTGCTTCATAATCCCATCCCATTAACTCACCAGGAGTTGTTTCTAAAACATTAGCAAAAGCCAAAATTTTAGATTGTGGAAGGTCAACATTGCCCTTTTCTATTTTTGCAATCATACTTTTGTCTGCATACCCCATTTTTAAAGCAAGGTCAGTTTGAGTCATCTTCAATTGTTGCCTTCTTCTCTTAATATTTTTATATAGTTCAAGCATTAATATGTATCTCCTTTCTTTAATTATATAATATCTCATGTTGTAAAATTATTCAACATTTTTGTTAAATGGGTTGACACATATGCAACTATGATGTATAGTTGAATCAGGTTGAATGTAATGCAACTCTAGAAAGGAGAAACAAAATGACAGATATGGTTAAATTAAAAAAAGCAATAGATGACAGCGGAATGACTATGACTGCCATAGCTAAAAAAGGCGGAATAGCAAGAGAAACATTGTATAATCGTCTGAATGGAATTGGTGAGTTCACTGCTTCTGAAATTGTCGGACTTAGTTACGCATTGAAATTAACCAAAAAACAAAGAGACGAAATTTTTTTAACCGAAAAGTTGAACTAAATGCAACATTACATAGAAAGGAGAAATAAAATGAATGAAATTCAAATTTTTAACAGTCCAGAGTTTGGACAAGTAAGGAGCTTAGTTATTAATGGCGAGCCTTGGCTTGTCGGAAAAGATGTAACAAAAGCATTAGGGTATGATAATCCTTCCAAAGCTATTAGGGATCATGTCGAAGAAGAAGACAAAAGGGTGGGGGTCCAAAACGTTACCCCATATATCATCGATAGTTTAGGAAGAAAACAGCATCCGACCTTTATTAATGAATCGGGATTATATGCATTAGTTTTTGGTAGCAAGTTACCAAGTGCCAAGAAATTCAAACGTTGGGTTACATCTGAAGTACTCCCATCATTAAGAAAAACAGGGCAGTACCAAGTGAAGGAGTTGAGTGGCTCAGAACTCATGGCTAAAGCGCTGATTGAAGCGCAAAATGTTCTAGCTGCTAAAGACAAACAGATTGAGGAGATGAAGCCTAAGGTGGTATTTGCTGATGCAGTAGCTACTAGCCACACATCTATCCTCGTTGGTGAACTTGCTAAAATCTTAAAGCAGAATGGCATTGACATGGGTCAGAAGAGATTATTCGCATGGCTCAGAGAAAAAGGCTATCTGATCAAGCGCCAGGGTACTGATTACAACATGCCTACACAGAAGGCTATGGATTTGGGATTGTTTGAAATCAAGGAAGGTTCTTACGTGAATGGCTCAGGTGTCAACATCACCACCAAGACACCAAAGGTCACTGGTAAGGGTCAGCAGTATTTTATTAACAAGTTCTTAGCAAAGGAGTGAGAAAAAATGTGTAAACAGGCTACAACAAACTTGCAAATGTTTGATGTGATTAAGAAACAGTGGGCTGATAGAAATGACATCATGATTTTAGCAAGTTGCGGTGAAGCAAAGGCTTCTAGACTTAAGAAAGCAATAACAAATAAAATACTTAAATCTGGTAAAAGTCTACATAACAGTAGATATTTGCCGATGGAGGTTGTTATCGACTTTCTTGGAGTCGATGAAAAAAGGATCATCAGAAATGCGAAGATTGAGCATGAAATGATCCTAAAACAAAGACAATTGAATAAGTAGCTTTAAATGTTCGTAGACATCTAAAGCCAAAGAAGACAAATAATAATAAATAATCATTTCAAGTACTACCCCCTTCCGTTTTCCTTGACACTTTAACGGATATAATTCTTGAAATACTGTAGAATGTATCGCTTTATAATGTCTCGTTTTTCTTTTTTTCAGGTCAGAGAGTTCCTCTCCCAAAAATATTATCTGTCTGATATATCATCCTTTTAAATATTACATTTGTAAGTTGGTTCAAAAAAATGTCTTCTTTGGCGCTAGATGTTTACGAGCATAAAAAAAAGACATGTGCTGCGAACACGTGCCTAAACAAATAAAAGATAACGTGGTTATTGTACCACAGAAAGAAGGATTTTAAAATGAGCAGATTTGAAAAAGGAATTATCATTGTATCTAATTTAATTATTTTAGTCAGTTTTATTTCAGGAGTTGTAAGTGGCAATAACTGGAATTCTACAGGAATGAGAGTTCTAAGTGTTGCATCATTAAGCATGAATTTAATCATTCTTGAATACATGCTAGTCGTTATTAGAAATAAATAAAGGAGAAGAAAATTATGGAAAAGAAAGCATTTATTAAAGTTGAATCTGATGAAGTGGGAGCTCGCATCCACTCAAATGGCACTAATTATCAAATATTATTAATGATGTCATTATTAATTCAAGATTTTAAAGAAGGCCAGTTAACAAATGAGGACGACCCAAAGAACGAAACGTTCAAACAAATCGTTGAGTTTATTTGGAAGAGACCAAAAGACGCATCAAGAGCGCTTATCCAAATTATCGGCGTTGATGGTGATTTGGATTCTTTATTTGAAGGATTCAAAAATGAAAAGGAGACTAACTAAATGAATAAGATTAAAATCAATTCTCTTGAATTAGAAAATGTCAAGAGAATCAAGGCAGTGCAGATTGAACCATCTGCAAATGGCTTAACTATTATCGGTGGGAACAATAACAATGGAAAAACTAGTGTGTTAGATGCCATCACGTGGTGTCTTGGTGGCAATAAATACAAGCCATCTAAACCAACTCGAGAAGGAAGTTATGTTCCAGCATCACTAAAAGTGACTCTTTCAAATGGTATTGTGGTTGAAAGAAAAGGGAAGAATTCAGCCTTGAAGGTCACTGATCCAACAGGAACGAAAGCAGGTCAGAACCTATTAGACTCATTTATTAGTGAGTTGGCTTTGAACCTTCCAAAGTTTATGAACAGTTCAGAAAAAGAAAAAGCTGACACATTGCTTCATATTATCGGGATTGGTGATGAGTTAACTAAGTTAGATTTAAAAGAAAAAGCAGTCTATAACGACCGCTTAGCAATTGGAAGAATTGCTGATCAGAAATTAAAGCATGCTAAAGAGATGGTCCATTACGATAATTTTCCAGATAAGATTGTTTCAGCTTCTGAATTAATCGCTAAGCAGCAGGAAATGCTAGCCATCAACGGCAGTAATGAAAGAAAGAGAGCGTATCTTGCTGAATGTAAATCTAAGTCAAAAGCCATCGAAGAAAGGATGGAAGACTTAGAAAGACAGTTAAAAGCACTTAATGAAGAATATTTGAAAGTTATCAAGGAAAGAGATAAAGCAGTTGTTGAAGTCTCTAGTCTAGTAGATAATCCTACTGATGAAATTGAAAGAAGCATCAAGGAGATTGATGATATAAACACTAAGGTTCGTGCAAACCTAGAAAAAAAGAAAGCAGAGCAAGAAGCCAATGACCTCAAAAAGGAATATGCTTCTAAGTCACAGGAATTAGAAGATATCAGAAAAGAAAAGGCTAGTTTATTAAATAATGCTGATCTTCCTCTTGAGGGATTAGGAATTGAAGATGGAAAAATCACTTATCTTGGTCAAGAATGGGATAACATGAGCGGAAGCCAACAGTTAAAAGTGGCAACTGCTATTTGTAGAAAAATCAATCCTAATTGTGGCTTTATCTTATTGGATAAATTGGAACAGATGGACATGAACACACTCAAGGAATTTGGCACTTGGCTAAAGTCTGAAGGACTACAGGCTATTGCCACAAGAGTAAGCACTGGCGACGAGTGTTCAATCATCATTGAAGATGGCTATGTTGCTAAAAACAATCTAGAAAAAGAAAAGAAAGAAGAAACAAAAACGGTTGCTAATTCTTGGGAAGGAGTGAAATGGTAATGGATTTTGAAATTACATCAGGGAAAATAAAAAAGCCTTATAAAGTAGTTGTATATGGTCCTGAGGGAATTGGCAAGTCAACCTTTGCTTCTCATTTTCCCGACCCTCTATTTATTGACACAGAGGGATCTACAAGGTCATTAGATATCAAAAGACTGCCTAAGCCAACTTCTTATGAAATGCTCAAGCAGGAGATTGATTACATCATTCAGAATAATACATCTATCTGTAGAACATTAGTCATTGATTCGATTGACTGGGGAGAATCATTAATCGTTCAGGATATATGCAATAAATACCAAAAGAAAGGTATTGAAGATTTTGGATACGGAAACGGCTACGTCTACACAAAAGAGGAAGTCGGAAGACTTCTCAATAGATTAGAAAATGTAATTGACAGTGGAGTAAATGTCGTGCTGACTGCACACGCTCAGATTAGAAAGTTTGAAAAACCAGATGAAAGTGGTGCTTTTGATAGATACGAATTAAAACTAGGAAAGAAGACCGCTTCTCAGACTGCACCTCTTGTAAAAGAATGGGCGGACATGGTTCTATTCGCAAATTATCAGACATTCGTCTCAAAAGATGAAAAAGGAAAAACAAAAGTATCAGGAAACAGAAGAGTAATGTATACAGTTCATAATGCCTGTTGGGATGCAAAAAACAGAGATGGTCTTCCAGAAATGTGCGACTTTGATTATAAAGTCATTAAGCCAATCATTGAAGAACCATTGAATAATGTCTCTAGCGTTCCTATGAACGAAAAACCACAGACACAGGTAAATGTACCTGTTGAACCAAAAGAGCCACAGATTGAAGAAAATAAGCCTGTAAGTGCTATTGATTTTGGCTCTGAAGAATATCAGAAGATTCCTTCTAAAGTAAGAGACTTGATGAAATGTGACAGTATATCAATTGAGAAACTAAAAGAAGTCATCTTCTTAAAGGGATTCTTCCCGAAAGATACTCCGATTGAAAATATGCCTAATGACTTCTGGGAATTCATTGCTAGCAATTGGAGCAACTTAAAAGACTTTATTACAGAAACAGAGATTCAATTTTAAAAGGAGATTAAGAAATGGATAACAATTTTAATAACTATAACCAAAATAACTACAATCAGAACGGATTTAATCAAGCATCTCAAAATGATGGCGCTATGGGATGGGATGATGAAATCACTGCTGAAGCCAAGGAATACACATTATTACCTGTCGGAACTTATCAATTCATCATCAAAGATAATTTTGTTAGATCTAAAACTTCAGGCAAAGGAAAACTTCCTGTATGCAATAAGGCTGACATCACTTTGACAATCAATTATGAAGGAAAAGAAGTAAAAGTAACTACTTCTTTGGTCCTTCATAAATCACTTGAGTGGAAGATTTCTCAATTCTTCGAGTGTATTGGAATGAAACAGAAAGGAGTTCCGTTCCGTCCAGATTGGAATGGAATCGTTGGGAAGACAGGAACAGTTAAAATCTCTCACAGGGAATATAACGATTCAACTTACAACGATGTAAAAGAATTCGTGATTAATGATACTCTAGCACCAGCTCAGCCACAGGCATGGGGAAACAATAGCTGGAAATAATGAAGTTAAGAGATTATCAACAAAAGGCTCATGATGCCATATTCACAGAGTGGGAAGAGAAGGGAACTCAAAGAACCCTTCTTGTTCTTCCCACAGGCTGTGGAAAAACAATAGTGTTCGCAAAAGTGGCTGAGGACTGTGTTAAAAGAGGAGATAAGGTTCTTATTTTAGCACATAGAGGCGAACTACTAGAACAGGCATCTGACAAAATTAAGAAAGTGACAGGACTTGGCTGTGCAGTCGAAAAAGCTGAACAGACGTGTATTGGCAAATGGTTTCGAATTGTTACAGGTAGTGTCCAAACACTACAGAGCGATAAAAGATTGTCCAAATTCTCAAGAGATTACTTTGACACAATTATTATTGATGAAGCCCATCACATATTAAGTAACGGTTATCAGAAGGTATTGGAATATTTCGATAGTGCAAAAGTGCTTGGAGTAACTGCTACTCCTGATAGGGGAGATATGAAGAACTTAGGCTCTTACTTTCAAACTTTAGCGTATGAATATACTTTACCAGAAGCAATTAAAAGTGGTTATTTAGTTCCGATTAAGGCGTTGACTATTCCACTGACTTTGGATTTATCAAGTGTTTCAATGAGCGCTGGAGACTTCAAAGCAAGTGATATTGGTAGCGCACTAGATCCATATCTTGAAGGGATTGCCAGTGAAATGGAAAAGTACTGCAAGAATAGAAAAACAGTCGTATTCCTTCCACTGATTTCAACATCTCAAAAGTTTGTTGAAATTTTAAATAAACATGGTTTCAAAGCCACAGAAGTAAATGGAAATTCCAAAGATAGAAATGAGATTACAAAAGACTTTGCAGAAAATAAATACAATGTCCTTTGCAACTCTATGTTATTAACGGAAGGATGGGATTGTCCTGATGTGGATTGTGTCATTGTATTAAGACCAACAAAAGTAAGAAGTCTCTATTCGCAGATGGTCGGAAGAGGTACAAGACTTTCACCTCAAACCGGAAAGAAAGATTTACTTTTATTGGATTTCCTCTGGCACAGCGAAAGACATGAATTATGTCATCCAGCCTCACTTATCTGTAATAGTGATGAAGTCGCTAGAAAAATGACCAAGAAGTTAGAAGACAGTGCAGGAATGGAAATGGATATCCAAGAAGTTGAAGAAGAAGCCTTGAAGGATGTCCAAGAAGAAAGAGAAAAAGCACTTGCTGAGCAGCTAAAAGAAATGAGAAAACGCAAGAAGAAACTGGTTGATCCATTGCAGTACGCAATGAGCATTCAAGCTGAAGACTTGCAGAGTTACATTCCTTCTTTTGGATGGGAATGCGCTCCAGCAAATGAAAAGCAATTAAAGTATTTAGAAGCACATGGAATTGAGTCAAATGAAGTTCCTAACGCTGGATATGCTTCTATGCTGATTGACAGATTGAAGTTAAGAAGTAAAGAAGGACTAGCAACTCCAAAACAGGTAAGATTCCTTGAAAGAAGAGGATTCAGAAATGTTGGAACTTGGAAATTCGAAGATGCTAATTCTATGATTTCTAGAATTTCCGCAAATAACTGGAGAATTCCAAAAGGAGTACAAGCTTCTACTTATAAGCCAGAAGGAGTTGAATAAGGATGAAACAATACAATCTATTAGAGTTGCTTGACTATATCAACCCTTCAGAACTGTCTTACCAGGAATGGACTAATGTTGGAATGGCTCTCAAGCATGAGGGCTATGAAGCGAGTGACTGGGATTCCTGGAGTGCTCAGGACTCTGAAAGATACAAAAGAGGGGAGTGCTTCACAAAATGGAATTCCTTTAATGAGACAGCAGGTGACATTGTGACAGGTGGAACAATCTTTGATTATGCTAAAAGAGGCGGTTTTGTTCCTCCAAAAAAAATAGATCCTAATGAAGGTGTTCTTGATTGGGAAGATGAAATTGGCAATATCATAGACAAGGACTCTATAGATAGTATTGAACTTCACGAGCCTAGTGATTCGAATTGGAATCCAGCAAATGAGTTAATCAGATACTTAACTACTCTATTTGATACAGACGAGTATGTTGGTTTTGTTGTTTCCTCGATAGAAAATGAAAAAGGGAAGTTCATTCCTGGAAATCGTGGAAACTTCAGAATGACAGCAAGGCAGATTGTTGAAGGGCTTCACTCGTGCAATGGTGATATTGGAGCAGTGATTGGAGATTACAATCAAGCTGCAGGTGCATGGATTCGATTCAATCCATTAAACGGTGAAGGTGTTAGAAACACTGACATAGCATCATTCAAATACGCTCTTGTAGAATCTGATAGCTTAGATATTGGCAAACAGTTGTCTATTATCCATCAGTTAGAACTGCCTGTTGCAGCAGTAGTCTACAGTGGCGCTAAATCAATACACGCTATAGTCAAGGTTGATGCTTCTGATAATAAAGAGTATAGAGAACGTGTAAGTTATCTATATAAGATATGTGACAAGAATGGTCTAGAAGTTGACAGTCAGAATAAGAATCCATCAAGACTTTCAAGAATGCCTGGATGCATTCGTGGTGATCATAAACAGTTCATCATTGAAACCAATACAGGAAAAGAGACGTGGTCCGACTGGGTCGAATGGGTTGAGTCAATGAATGACGATTTACCCGACGAAGAAAATTTGGCTGATGTATTGTTTAATCTTCCTGATTATGCAGAAGAATTGATTGAAGGAATCTTAAGACAAGGTCATAAGATGCTATTGGTCGGTCCTTCAAAAAGTGGTAAGTCATTCTCATTAATCGAGTTATGTATCGCAATTGCTGAGGGTACTAAATGGATGGGAAGGCAGTGTAAGCAAGGAGATGTATTATACGTCAATTTCGAATTAGATAGAGCCTCATGTCTTCACAGATTTAAAGATGTCTATCAGACTTTAGGATTGACCCCCAACAATGCAAATAGAATTTTTATCTGGAACTTGAGAGGGAAGACCCCTGCACTAGATCAATTAGTACCAAAGCTAATCAGACGAGCAGAAAAGAAAAAATATATCGCTGTAGTAGTTGACCCCATTTACAAAGTAATCACAGGAGATGAAAACAGTGCTAGTGAAATGGCTAAGTTCTGTAATCAGTTTGATAAGATAGCAGATGCACTTGGAGCATCCGTTATATATGCACATCATCATTCTAAAGGCGCTCAAGGTGGCAAGAAGTCAATGGACAGAGCAAGTGGATCAGGGGTTTTTGCAAGAGACCCTGATGCGCTGCTAGACATGATTGAATTGGATATGAATAAAGAAGTTAAGGAACACTTCATTAATGAAGCAAGAATTGAAGCAATGCATACTGTACTTGATAAGTATGTTCCGAAGTGGAAGACATACATCTATCAGACTAAGAAAACAGATGATCATGATTTTGAAGCAATGAATGATTACTGTGCTGAAATGCTTGGATTTGAACAGATGAACGAATTACAGTATCTGACAGAATTAAAAGTTGATGCAGCTAAACATATCACTGCCCTTCAGATATCTGGAACTCTTAGAGAGTTTGCTACTTTTGACCCTATCAACTGCTTCTTTAAATACCCTGTTCATTTCTTGGATAGTGGCAACTTGTTAAAAGGATGCCGACCTGAAGGTTCAAAGAAAAAGTCTAAGTTTGAAAAGATGAACGAGACTAACAAGAAGAAGCAGGATGAAAATATTGAATTATTCTTAAATGCTTTCGAACAGTTAAATCACGATGGACAGGTTACTGTAAATGAACTTGCTGAAAGTGGGCTAATGATGGGGAAGACGTATGATTCATTGAAACGTGGAATACCTAGATGGATTAAAAATGGAAATCTAGAAGGGTACGAATACGAAAAGGGCACAATCAAAAAGTGTTAAGGGCACATGTAAAGGGCACACTATATATATATATATATATGCCCCTTGCACAATTGCTAATTACGTACATACATACTTATAGGGAATTTGAGATTCCCCTATAAGTGTATGTCACGTATTATCAAAGTAATTGTGATTTTTGAAAGAATTGAGGTATAAACAATGCAGTTTTTTATTAATATGATTCCTCCAACAATTACGGCACAGGAACACAGAATTGGAAGATATGGAGTGTATAAAAGTCCTGAGCAGAAACAGGCATACGTTAAATTAAGAGATGCAATCGCGCCTTACGCTCCTAGTGTTCCAATAGATTGTGCTTGCCAGTTAATTGTTAAATGGTGCTTTCCTTTAAACAAGAGTCACAAAGTGGATGGTGAATATAAATACACAAAGCCTGATACTGATAATTTAAATAAGATGCTGAAAGACATCTTAGAAGAGTTAGGATTCTATACTAATGATTCAAGAGTGGCTTCTGAAGTGATTGAAAAATTTTGGAGTGCCGTTCCAGGAATATACATCTTATTAGAGGAACTATGAAGTATGTATATAAGAAAGTCGATTATTACTCCATGCAGCAGTTAATGAATTTAATCGAACAGTTAAGAAATGAATATCAAGTTATAGGATATGAAGCATATGCACAAGAGCAGTATGCAGTACTGACTTTATATCCTAAGAAAGAGGAGAAAAACAAATGGAAAAATTATATCTGGTAAAGTTAGGAAAATTATATGTAACTAATACATCAAGTGATTCAGTCACTTTAAAAGAAAATGCAGAAAAGGCAAAAGTGTTCGCTGACGAATTAGAAGCTGAAACCTTAGCTAATATTCTAGGTGCTCAGTTAATCACTTTTGTTTTGGAGGGTTAGAGATGTTTAAAGAAATTGGAGCAATTATGGGATTATTGAGTGTACCTCATAATAATGTATTAAAGCTAGACAAAGTCGCTAATATAAACGGCGATGATTTAACTCTTACAATCGCATCCGAAGAGTGCGCAGAGTTAATTCAAGCTATTACAAAAGTAAAAAGATATGGCTTTCATGATGAATACGAGGACAACCTACACGAAGAGGTTGCTGATGTACTCATCTGTATTACTGAACTGGTATGTCTTGGATACCTGGATATTGATAAAGTCAGAGACTATCAGAAATTGAAAATCAATAGAGAAGTAGAAAGAGCCATTCAAAAAGAAGAAATAAGAAAGGATATAGAAAAGTATGGAACTTGTGAGTAGTCAGAAACTAGAAGCAGTCGCTGACTTCTTGGCAGATGATGAAGTGTTTGGAATTGCTCCATGTTCACATTTCAATAATTCTCTAAAAAGAAATAGAGTTAACGTTCCTTGTGACATTGGGGATTGTGACGGAGACTGTCCATTTTATTCAAAAAATAATTTTATCAAATGGTTCAAAGAGGAAAATTGAAATGAAAAAAATTAGATGTGAGATATACAGAGATAGCATGCAGAATTATAAGAGATATGCAATACCTAAAGCTCAATTAATAATTGCTGATGTACCGTATAACGTGGGTAATGATTTTTATGGCAGCAATCCAATGTGGTACAAGGGTGGAGACAATAAGAATGGCGAATCTAAATTGGCCGGCAAATCAGCATTTAATAGTGATTTTAATTTCAATCTATATGAATACTTCCATTTCTGTTCAAGAATGCTCAAGAAAGAGGATTATAAAAAGCAAAAGCGTGGAAGAAGTTCAGATAGTCCATGCATGATTGTATTCTGTAGTTTTGAACAGATGTCAACATTGATAGATGCAGAAAAGAAGCATGGTTTTGTGAATTATATTCCTTTAGTGTTCATAAAGAATTACAGTCCGCAGGTTTTAAAAGCTAATATGCGTGTCGTTGGCGCAACTGAATATGCATTAGTTATGTATAGAGGTAAATTACCAAAGTTCAGAAATGGAGTACAGACTGATCCAGAAACAGGTAAGAACATCAGAGGAACAGGAAGAATGATATTTAACTGGTTCAGATGGGAGAAGGATGGAAAGGATATTCCTAAAATTCATCCAGCCCAGAAACCTGTTAATGTGCTTAAGCAGTTAATAGAAATATTTACCGATGAAGGTGATGTTGTTATTGATCCCTGCTGTGGCAGCGGTAGCACATTAAGAGCATGCCTTGAACTAAACAGAAACGCATATGGCTTTGAAATTGATAGAAACTTTTATACTCGTGCTAAGAACGAAATGTTAGCGGAACCTAAAAATGTGCAAACAAGTATGGCTGACTTTCTAGGAGGTGAATAATTATGTTAAACGCTGAAAGGTTTAAGAAAGAAATATTAGAAAATTCAAATGTTGTTTTTGATTTTTCAATGAGCAAGGATAAGCATACAATTAAGAAATGCCTTGGTGTTTGTGATGATTGTTTCTTTCACGAAGCAGGAGATCACTGCTCGAACATTAAAGTTAAGTGGCTCTTATCAGAATACAAAGAGCCTGTTAAATTGAGCAAATTAGAATATGATATTCTAAAATATCTTTCTGACAATACAAGACACATGTACATTGTTAGAGATGGCAATGGCAATATTTTTCTATATGATGAAGAACCCCAAAAAAGTGAGAGTGCTCCTTGGTGGACTGGTCATGGCATGTGCCACATGAAAATGTTTAATAAGTTATTCCAATTCGTTCAACGGGAAGACTCAGAGCCTACATCAATTAACAATGTGCTCAATAACTGCGAGGTGATTGAAGATGAATCTAGCAAATAGACTTGAGTTAAGAAATAAAATAATCGATACATTGAACGAACAAAAATGTCGTATTGAAGCTGACGAAAGAGACGAAAATTACAATTACGGCATTGATATCTGCATAAGTGTTGTCGAGGAAATTTTTAAAAACTGCGAATTGGAAGAGAAGTTACAACAGGAATATGACGAACTTTATGATAGATATGAAAAACTTTATGAAGCCCATGAAAGACTCTCTTACGACTGGGCAAAGTTAAAGAAAGAAAATAGAGAACTCAAAAAAAATACAACGAACTTCTTGAAGCATTCAACAGAAATAACAGCGAACCTGTTGATTGAGGTTGTTAAAAAATGATTATGAAAAAGACTAAAAAGAAAACAACTCTAACGCACTTACAAATGTACGACAGAAACGACGATATATTCGTTATGACATTGTTTGCAACATTTCCTATAATGTTTGGAACTATTGCACTTATGGATTATTCTAATAAATTCATAAATGGATTAGGGGATATACTATTTTTCGCAATATTGTTTACATGGTTTATGTTTGTATGTTATCGAATGAATATTGCATCCATGGATTTTGATACTTGGATTAGATTGTATAACGAAAAATATGAATATGTAGGAGATGAATAAAATGAGAGTAAATGAAGTGTTAGCAAGAGTCGATGAAGAAGAAATCATCATGATTCGCACTAAAACATTTTGTATTCAATGCACTAAGAATCAGTTAGTACATGATGATGATTTTATCAATATGAAATTAAAAGATAAAATCGTCACTCATTTAGGAGTTAATCATTTTAATGGTTTGAATGGAATTTTAATAAAATGTGTTTAAAAAAGCGAGGAAACATTATGAATGATGAAGAAACTATTGAAGAGTTTAGAAAAGTATTTTCTGGAACGCCCGATTTAATAATATGCAAATCAGAGTTAGAAATCGCTAGAGAACATTATATTAGATTAGACAATTACTGTAGGCATCTAATTATTGAAAAAACTAACTTGAAAGAAGAACTAGAAGAAAAGAAAAAAGATCTAGATGTAACAACGCAGTTAATGCAAGAAGTCCAGAAAGACAATAAGAAAGTTCAAAAAATTAATGAAAAGTTATGTAAAAATCTTAAAGCAGCTAATAGAGACTTCTTTATTGCGGTAGCATTATTACTTATTTGTATTATTGCTTTAGTATTTACTATGTAAAATTAAACAGGGCATTGAGTTCTTTATTAGATTTTATATACTATCAAGAAAATTTATTAGGACCCCTCATACTTAATAGATTCTTTTCTAAAAGCAAGATCCTCTCATGGACTTGATGCCCTGACATTCTTAAAACCTTATAACAACAGTAATATCATAGGCGCTAATTTTGCTAATATAGTTTGTGATATACTGGGAAGATAAGAAAGAATGAATTGAAAATCAAAAGACAGAGTAAAGGATTTCTTTCTTTCTTCCAGAAAGGAGGCTAAATTGTTTTTCTTTATTGTAGCAGTTATTGCATTTATTATTTTTGTAATTTTAACAGCATAAAATTAGGAGGTAGCGTATGACAATCGAAGAAACAAGAACTTATCTAAAAAGTTATAGAAACATGTTGAACAGAGTAGAATACATAGAAAATAAGTTGATCAATGTTAAAGCTATTAAATATGAAGACTCAAAAGGCGGTACTTGTGGAGCGCCAAAAACAACGAACGATTATATCATGATGAAAGATAAGTACTTGAATGAGATGGCAGTCATACGTTCAAATATAGAAAGTCTAGAAGACATGCAGTATAGAGATGTACTTTTCTACAAGTATGTAGAATGCTTAGATATGTATGAAGTAGCTAGATTAATGGATTGTTCAGAGTCTTCTGCATATTGCCGTTTAAGAGATGCAATTAAAGAATTATCAAAAAGTTTGTAGTATTCAACAATTTTATTCAATTATCACTAAAATTCACACAAAACAATAGCGCACTGCAGTCTAAAAGGTAGTAAAGTGATATCAGAAAAGATTATTCAAAAAAAAGAGGCACTCACAAGAGTGTCTTTTATTTTATCTGATTGGAGCTGATTAAATGAAATGTCTCAAGGTCTGAAGAAGCATTGGTGTCAGTATTATGAAGATTATAGCTATACTCGTTATGATGCTGACAGGAAGTGTGATAAAAGAGTAACTGTGTACAGATGCATGATCTGTGGTCGTGAACATAAAGAAATCTATTATATGCAGCATAAAGAACCTAAGCGTAAGGCTTGTAAAGCTTTAGAAAGAAACAGGAATAAGTATCATGGCTAAAGGATATAGACCCGACCAAAACAACTCAGCACACAGAAGACAGTTTGAAATTAATAAGAAGAAGATTTATGCAACTCAAAGTATCTGTGGAATCTGTGGACATCCTGTTGACTTTAATGCAAAGTTCCCCGACCCAATGAGTCCATGCATAGACCACATTATACCGATTGCAAAAGGTGGTCATCCAAGTGATATTGATAACTTGCAATTGGCTCATCTTATTTGCAATAGAGAGAAGAGCGATAAGTTATTCAGAAGAATTGAAGTAAAGAAAGACACTCAGATTCTTAATGATAACTTACCTTTGTCAATGGATTGGACAAAGTACAGAAAAAGAAAGAAATTATAGAGCCTTTTTAAAAGAAAGGCTTTTTTTTAATGCATTCTCGCAAAAATCAGTGATTTCTTATGAAATCGGGGGAATCTACCCTTCCAGGACGGCTCCGATAAGCCCTCCTCTGTACTACGAATATTTCTCGCGTAGAAGGATTTAGCGAGAACAGGAGCAATAACACCCCTCATGATTTAAAGTCTTTCAGAAAGGAAAATAGGTACTAAATAGATGGATTATAAAGGTTTAGACTACTTAAGAAGCAAGCTAGATAGTAAAAGGCCGTACATTCTTAAACGCTATAACTATTATGATATGGATGATGGAATGGATACGCAGATTCTTAGCAATCTTCCCCCAAAACTTCAGAATCAAGAAAAGTACGTTGGCTGGATTCCAAGAGCTGTTGATACTTTAGTTAACAAATTAAAATTTAATGGCTTTGGGAATAATGATACTTTCAACTTGACTAAGATTTTCAACATGAATAACAAGGATGTTCTTTTTAAAACCATGTTTAAAGGAGCGGTCATTTCTTCTTGCGATTTTGTCTACATCTCAAAAAATACAGATGGAAGTGCAAGACTAGAAGTTATCGATGGTGCAAATGCTACTGGTATTTTAGATAACTCCACTATGCTTTTAACAGAAGGATATGCAGTTATCGAAAGAGACTTGGAAACAGGAATTCCAATAAAAGAAGCATACTTTACAGAAGACGCAACTTATTTTTATAAAGACAATGAGGGTGAGCCTTATCAAGTATTCAAGAATGATGCACCTTACCCTTTACTTGTACCTGTTATTTATAATTCAGATGCAACAAAACCATTCGGTCGTTCGCATATTACAAAGTCGCTTATGACATATGTTGAAGATGTCAAAACCACTCTTGTATTAATGGCAGTCAGTTCATTGTTCTACTCATTTCCACAACGCTACGCTCTAGGATTAAACATCACTAAAAGATTTGATGATGATGACGAGGATTATGAAGAAGATGTTGAACAGACAGAAGAAGAAAAAGCGCAGAGTGACAAGGAGTTTGATTCGTTCAAAGCTGCAGTCTCTACAATGCTAGCAATCGAGCGTGATAGAGATGGAAACATTCCGACACTTGGACAGTTCCCTCAGCAGTCAATGGCTCCTTACAACGATCAGTTAAAGACATATGCTTCCTTATTCGCCGGAGAAACAGGAATGACTTTGGATGATTTAGGATTTACAACAGAAAATCCTTCAAGTGCTGAAGCAATCATTGCTTCACATGCTACGCTGCAGGAACTAGCAAATGATGCACAGGATTCTTTTTCAGTTGGAATTAGAAATATTGGTTATCTTGCTAAATGCGTTCAAGACAAAAGGGCATATAGACGAGATGAATTCGCAGAAATCAAAATACGCTGGAAACCTATATATCCAATTGACGCTTCAAAAATGAGTGCTTTAGGAGATAGCATTTATAAGATTAATGAAGTAGTCCCTGGATTTATCACAAGAGAAATTGTTGAAGATTTAACAGGGCTTGCAGGCGGTTCTGAAGAGCCATCTTATAAAGCGCCAATGAACGTAAGAGTTCAGAAGTCAGATACCGAAGAGGGTGAAGCTAATGACGGACTTGACAGTTGATCTATTAGAAAAGATTAATAGCTCATTTACTTTAAGCTATCAGGAATCAAAGTCAATCAAGAGACTGCTTGAAGCAATTGAAAATAAGACTGTCAGTTACGAAGAAGCGAAAATGTACGCTGAAACAATCGGAAAAATGTTGGTTGAAGCATTAAACGAACATATCACTGCTGACATTCTGCCTGATGAAAAGATGTATTTCAATATTGCTGAAAAGATTCTAGAACCGACAATGAAGAATAACTATTCGCTTATTTCTGAGTATGCAAAAGACGTTCAAGAAATTCTTAATTTGAAGGCTGATGTTAATGTAAAAGCAGCGAAACCAAAATTCAATGAAAAGAAATTGAAGACTTTAATTAGCAGAATTTCAAATGCAGAAGATTTTGAGCATGCAAAAAGATTTTGGAATGAACCAGTAATCACAAATGCAATCAGTATTGTTGACGATACTGCGAAAGCAAATGCTCAATTACATCTAGATTTAGGATTGAGACCTGTCATTGTCAGAAAGGCAGCTTCTAATTGCTGTAAGTGGTGCAGTAATTTAGGCGGAACATATCTATATTCACCGAAAATGAATACGGATGTTTTCAAAAGACATTCAAGATGTAAATGTTCTGTTATCTATGATCCAAAAAATAACAAGGTCCAAGACGTGCATTCTAGGGCCTGGTACATGAAGAAATAGGTGGATTATGAATTATTATGTAGATGTCATTATGAGTATTGTTCTTTTTATCGGTTTTATATTTATTGTTTTTATTTTAAAACTTTTAAAAGAAGAAGTCGGCACTGATTCGTATATTGATTTGATTTTAAGAATTATCAAAGAAGATTATAAAGAAATAAAAAGGAGATTAAATTTATGATTGGTACTTTTTTAGCTGTTTTAATGGTAGCTTTAATTATTTTGAAGTTATTAGGAGTTATCGCATTAAGTTGGTTCATTATTCTTTTGCCACTCATTTTCGTGGTTTTATTTTATCTATTGATCATTATTGTGGTAGCAATCGGAACTTTAACTAAGTAATTCAAAAAATATTTAAGGAGGTGGTGTCAATTGATTGTGACACCTTTTTAAATACACAAAAAGTAGGAGGTAAAAGAGAGTGTCTGAAAATAGAATTGGAAGGCAGACTCCTACGAATTCTTTTATTATTCCTTATAAAAAAAGTCTAGGCAAACAGGCCATAGACTTATATAACCAATCCAAAAGAAAAGCAATGGAATGGCAAGAAATTCAGATGATGGACATCATGGCCGTTGATGATAATGGTCAGTGGCTCCACATGAAATACGGTTATTCTATCCCAAGACGTAATGGGAAATCTGAAATTCTTATCATGCGTGAGCTGTGGGGCTTGATTTACGGAAAAGAAAGAATCATGCATACAGCACATAGAACCACAACTTCAACTGCTTCTTATGAGAAGCTAAAGAAAGCATTAGACCAGATAGGCTACACAGAAGTTAAGAGACCAGTGAAAGGCAAAGCTTACGAAAAATCGTACACTGCTAAATCGCAGCAAGGCTTGGAGACTGTGCGTATTCTAGATAAAAATGTTTTCGACCCTCAAAATGATGAAGATGGTGGAATTGTCTATTTCAGAACTCGTTCTGGTAAGGGCGGTTTAGGTGAAGGGTTCGACCTTCTGATTATAGATGAAGCACAGGATTATACAGAAGAGCAGGAAAGCGCTCTTCAGTATACTGTCACATCATCTTCAAACCCACAGACTATTATGTGCGGTACTCCTCCAACGGCAGTTTCTGCTGGTACTGTATCACAGGCTCTTAGAGAAGAGTGTTTGACAGGTGAAGCAGAGTCAAGTGGATGGGCAGAGTGGAGTGTTAGCGATATGTCAGATGTTAATGACAGAGATATCTGGTATGAGACCAACCCGTCATTAGGCTTGACCTTAAAAGAACGTTCTGTTGCTTCTGAAAACAAGAAAAATGAAATTGACTTCAACATTCAGCGTTTTGGATTGTGGCTTTCTTACAATCAGAAATCAGAAATTTCTGAAGATGAATGGGATAACCTGCAAGTCAAGGAATTACCCGAATTTAGAGGTTCACTTTTTGTTGGTATTAAGTACGGCCATGACGGAAAGAACGTTGCAATGTCCATTGCAGTTAAGACAAAAGAAAGTAAGCCTAGAGTCTTTATTGAAACAATTGGATGTAAGCCAATCAAAAAAGGTAATGACTGGATCCTTGATTTTATTAAGAATTCATATGTCAGAAAAGTAGTGATTGATGGTCAAAATGGACAGCAGTTATTAATTGACGAATTAAAAGATGCTGATATTGATGTGACTATTATCACTCCAACAGTTAAAGAGATTATTAATGCAAATGCGACTTTTCAGAAGTCGCTTTTTAGTTGCTCAATTTGCCATAATGGCCAGCCGTCTCTTAAGCAGTCGGCATCCAACTGCGTAAAAAGAGCAATCGGCTCAAATGGTGGCTTTGGTTATAAGAGTGCAAAAGAAGGAATAGAAATTTCAATTCTTGATTCAGCGATTTTAGCACTTTGGCAGTGTTCAAAGAAGAAAAAGAAAGTCGCTAATCAAAGAATACTTTATTAATTTACGCAACTATTGCGGTTAAAAGTAGGAGAAAAATATGAGTGAATTTAAACCAATCAATACACAAGAAGAATTTGATATTGCAATCAAAGACAGAATTTCAAGAGAAAGAAAGAAGTTTGAAGGGTACTTAAGCCCTGAACAGGTTGAAGAGTTAAAAAAAGCATCTTCAAATTCTGAAGAATTAGAAGCATTAAAAAACACTAATGCTTCACTCGAAGGAAGAATTAAGGACTTTGAAAGAAAAGAGCTCATTTCAAAAGTGCTTAATGACAATGGCTTGCCAACTTCAGCAAGTGAATTTTTAAAAGGTGAGACAGAAGAAGAACTAAATAATTCAGCAGTCAGCCTTAAGAGTCTCTTCCCAAAAGAAAAAGAGGAAGAACCCGAATATAGAGCGCCAGCGCCAACGACTCCTACGCCTAAAAATGATAAAGGTGGCGTGGTTGATGGTGTCGAAAAGCGCTTTATGGAATTAAATCCGACATTAAAAATTTAAAGGAGATTAAAATATGGCACAAGATAAACAGTTACGTGAAAGATATTCAAGCTTAGTTTTAGCAAAATTAAGATCTAAATCATTATTCCCACAGTTATTCAACACAAAATACGACGGCGACCCTACAGCAGGTGCAGTTAAAATCCCTGTTCGTGATACAGAAGTACCTGTTAACGCATATGATAAGGTCAACGGTGTAGCTTTAACAAACACAACCACAGCATACAAGACATTAGTCACTGACATTGACAACGCAGTCAATGAATTAATTGACGGCTATACTGCTGCGGGAGTACCCGACGATTTAGTGGCTGAAAGATTAGATTCAGCAGGATATTCTATGGCTTTAAAAGTTGACACTGATTTAGGAAATGAATTAGTTACAAATGGTACTGCTATTGATGATACAAAAGCATTAACTAAGACTTCAATTTATGAAGCAATTATTGATGCTCGAACAGTATTAAGAAAGAAACACGTCAGCACATCTGAAATGTGGATTGTGGTGTCACCAGATACATATGCATTAATTTTAAAATGTCCTGAATTCATTAAGGCTTCAGCATTAGGTGATGCAGTTATTCAAACAGGAGCCGTCGGACAGATTGGTGGAATTTCAGTTTATGAAGCTGAAAACTTAACAGATGAAACAGTGGACTTCATTTTAGGAAACAGGGTTTTCTGCCACTATGTAGCGGAATGGAAAGTACCAATTTATTTAACTGATTTACAGGATGAAAAACATGTTGGCGCTTCTGCTGTAAAAGGTAGACAGGTTTATGGAAAAATGATTTCTAGACCTGAAACTGTATTGGTTAAAAAACACGCATAAAGGTGTGATATATTTTGAATAAGTATGCGACTATAGAAGATTATCTACAGTTGTATAATGCTGAAGTTGATGATAAAAAAAAAGAAAGGTTAATAATGCTTCTAGATCTTGCTTCCTCTCTTTTAAGGGAAGAAGCAAGAGAAAGAGGTCATAATCTTGATAGAATGATTGAAAGAAACCCCGATAAAGCAAATGTTGCTAAATTAGTGGTTCTTTCGAGTGTTAGAAGGGTGATGTCCAAAGAGGAAGAAGATTCCTTAAATTTACAGCAGTTTTCTCAGAGTGCTATGGGGTACACGATCAGTGGAACATATTTCAATCCAGGTGATGACTTATATTTTTTGAAAAATGAGTTATCACGTCTTGGATTAAATAAGCAAAAGGTTACTTCGATTAGTCTGATATGAGATTGAAAGGAATAACTATTAAGCTCATAGAAAAAGAGAAAACAGGCGTTGATGAATTTGGACATGCACTTTATGAAGAGAATGAATGCTTTGTTAATGATGTGCTTGTGGCTCCAGAACAGGCTAGTGAATTAGTGACTGACACAAATGTCAATGTTTCAAAAACCATTTATAATTTAGCGATTCCAAAAGGTGATGCACATAATTGGAAGAATGCAGATGTCGAATTTTTTGGCAAAAAATGGCACGTTATTGGATTACCGATTGAAGGAATTGAAGAAATGATTCCTTTGAAATGGAATAAGAAAGTGACAGTTGAATTATATGAATAGTGATTTTGAATTTAAATTAAATTCGACAGGTGTTAAGCAGCTGCTAAAAAGTGAAGAAATGCAGTCAATTCTTTCAGAATATGGTTCTGAAGTTGCTTCTAATGCCGGAAGTGGCTTTGATGTAGATAAACGTGTCTACAAGAAAAGAGCAGTTGTCAATGTCTATCCAAAAACAACGCATGCAAGGATTAAAGAATATAACAAGAATGCTTTATTAAAAGCTATCGGAAGTTCAAGAAAGAAATAATTATGCTTATTGAAAAATATGTGATGGATTTTCTTTTTGAAAAAATGGGTGTTCCTGCTTATGGACAGTTTGATGATGCGACTGAAAAAGTTTTTCTAGTTGTCGAAAAAACAGGGTCATATACTTCAAGCAAAATAGAACACGCTACACTTGCAGTGCAGAGTTACGCAGGCAGTATTGCAGAGTCAGCAAAGTTAAATAGAAAAGTCATAAAAGCAATGGATAATATCATTGAAAATGACATAATATCATCAATTAGTTTAAACAGCGATTACAACTATACAGATACATCTTTGAAGAAATACAGATATCAAGCAGTTTTTGACATTACTTATTTTGATTATGAGTAATGTCTTTTTTATTAATTTGAAAGGAGAAAAAAGTAATGAATAAAGATTATGTTGTTACAGCTAAACCGAAAATTACAGGCGGTGCTTTTAGTGCTCCTCTTGGCACAGCTTTGCCAACTGATGCTAAAACAGAACTTGCTGAAGGTTATGTAAACCTTGGTTATATCGGTGAAGACGGTACTACTAACTCAATTTCTGAAACCACAAAAGATTTAAAATCGTGGGGTGGAACTATCGTAAATACAGCTGTTACAGAATTTACAGACACAAAGAAAATAGTCCTTATTGAGTCAGTTAATCCTGTTGTACTTAAAGAAGTTTACGGACAGAAAAATGTGACAGGCAATGATTTAAGTGCTGGGTTAAAAGTCATTGTTTCTGGCGGAACTAGAGAATATCGTACTTATGTTTTTGACATGATTACAGGCAACTATCTAAGAAGAATCATTTATCCAGAAGCAATCATCACTTCTGTTGGAGATATCGTTTATAAATCAGAAGATAGTGTTGCATACGAATGCACTATCAAAGCTAGAGAAGATTCTAGTGGAAGCACTCATTATGAGTATATTTGTGAAAAGGGTGAATAAGAATGGAAAAGATTAAAGTTACAACTTCAACAGGCTTTAAGGCAGAGGTTGACCCTCGTTTAGATGATGATTTTGATTATGCCGAAATGATTAGTGATTTGTACGAAACAGGCGCTGGATTAAGTAAGTGTATCAAGCACGTAATCGGCGCGAATGGCTATGAAAGATTAAAAAAACATTGCCGTGAAAAAGATGGATTCTTATCTAGTGAAAAAATCAAACAGGAATTCCAGGAAATTATAAATGCAAAAGTTGATGAAGATTTGGATGTTTCGTTAAAAAACTCATAAGCCTCGTGCATATCTTACGAGGCTTTAAAAAAGAAGTAGTATGCGATCTTGCTGAAACATATCACATCTATAAATATAGAGACTTTAAACCATCATACATTTATGTATTAGTAGAAGGTCTTAAGTCTGATTCAAGGTTCAAAATGGCTTTAAAAAATCAGAAAGTAGATGATTTAACACTTCTTAATGCTAAAGCGGTCGACTTACTGAGTTTGCTTGTTTGGTCAAAAACACCAGATGCGCAAGCAGGAAGAAACCGCCCTAAATCATTAGTAGATATATTATTAAATGATTCAGAAGCTGAAAAAGAGGGGTTTGATTCAGAAGAAGACTTTATGAAAGAAAGAGAAAAATTCTTAAGAAAGGAGGGTGACTGATGGCCACGGAACTAGGAAAGGCATATGTGCAGATTATTCCTTCTGCAAATGGCATTAAAGGAAATATTGAGCAAGTACTCGGAAAACCCGTCAAAGAACAAGGATTATTAAGTGGTTCAGAATTTGGTTCTGCATTAATTAATACTTTAAAACCTATATTAGCTGGATTTTCTATCGGTAAAGTACTTTCAGATTCTTTGCTGGAAGGCGGAAAATTACAGCAGTCTGTTGGCGGAATTGAAACCCTCTTTGGTTCAAGTGCTGACACAATTAAGAATTATGCTAAAAGTGCTTTTAGAAACGCTGGAGTAAGTGCAAATGAATATATGGAGCAGACAACTTCTTTTGCTGCATCTTTGATTTCTTCTTGTGGTGGAAATACTGCCAAAGCAGCAGAGATTGCTAACATGGCACTAGAGGACATGTCAGATAATTCAAATAAGTTTGGCACAAACATGCAAGATATCCAGAACGCCTATCAAGGGTTCTCTAAATCTAACTATGTAATGTTAGATAATCTAAAACTTGGATATTCAGGCACTAAATCAGAAATGGAACGACTGCTTAAGGACGCTGAAAAAATAACAGGTGTTCATTATGATATCAATAATTTAGGTGACGTCTATAATGCAATCCACATAATTCAACAGAAATTAAAAATCACAGGTACAACCCAAGAAGAAGCGACCTCTACTTTAAGCGGTTCATTTGGAATGTTAAAAGCTTCCTGGAAGGACTTTTTAGGCAATATTGCGATAGGTGAAAATGTATTTGATTCATTTAAGAATGTAGTTTCTTCTTTAGGTACTTTCTTGGGTGGCAACTTATTCCCTATGTTTGCGAATATTGGTAAGTCAATCAGCGATGTATTAGTTGGTGTCGCTGACTCAATACCTTCTGTACTTCCAAAAATGCTAGATGGAATACAAGCATTCGCTACTGATCTAGCAAACCAAGCACCTCAATTTATCAAGAGTGGATTTGAAATGCTGAATAAATTGGCTGACGGTATCATCTCAGGCATTCCAATCTTGATTGAAAAACTGCCAACTATCATTTCAACTTTCGTCAATATCATTAATGATAATGCACCTACTGTATTAATTTGTGGAGTTCAGTTAATTCGTAAGTTAGCACTTGGTTTAATCCAAGCAATACCAACATTGATTGAAAATGTTCCAAAAATTATAGGTGCTATCGTTGATGTGTGGAGTGCATTTAACTGGCTTAATGTCGGAAAAATGGCAATAACAGGATTAGGAAACGGTATTAAATCATTATTTGGCTTCTTAAAGTCAACAGGAAAAGAAGCATTAGATACTGTATTAATACACATTATGCTTTTGCCAGAAAGACTTGCGTCTTTAGGCGGCAGAGGAATAAGTGGTTTAATCGGTGGAATCAAATCACTATTTGGCTCTCTAGGTAGTGCTGCGGGAAAGATTTCTGAAATTGTCGTAAAAACCGTAAGCTCACTTCCTTCTAAAATGCATTCTATTGGCAAAAATATCGTTGAAGGTATCTGGAACGGTATTGGAAACATGGGTGGCTGGATTGCTAAAAAGATTAGTGGTTTTGCAAGTGGAATTATTAATAATTTCAAAAAAGCTTTAGATATCCATTCCCCTTCAAAAAGAGGGGAAAAGGAAGTCGGTTTCTTTTTAGGTAAGTCTATTGGCACTGGTACAATCAAGTCATTGCCTTCTGTTAAAAAAGACATTGATTCTTTCAGCGATTCAGTTATGAATGAATTTAAGAATTCTAATGCATTCAAGCAGTCAATGACTTTTGATGCGATTAAAGAAACTAGAATTCAGATGTCAAAAGAAGGATTTGACTTTGATAATTCAAATTCTAGAAGTGGAGATATTAATCAGACTATTAATATTACGACTCCAGAAGCTACTGATCCATCAGAAAACGCTAGACAAGTAAGAAATGCAACGCGTGAAATGTTATTAAGATTGAAAGGGGCATAAGAATGTCAAAAGAATTTAGAACAATAACATGTACTAATTTAAATGGCTTTTCGATTGAATTTGGCGAGAAGTCCTTTGCTCCTTTTGTAATCACTGATTGTGATGGAGTATACGATACTATCTATAATGTAACCACTCAAGAAAATGGCAATGTTGACGGATCTACAGTTGTAGGCCAAAAGATGAAAGAAAGAAACATAGTATTAACTATTGTTGATATTGATATGTTTGCTAGAAATCGAGAGCTTCTTGATAGGCTTTTTTCTACGGATGGAACTTTTATTTATGATGATGGAGTTCATAAAAGAAAGATTGATTATGTTGTTGAAAAAATAAGTGGCACAGACGGAGTTTTCTACGAAAGAACCACACAGATTTCTTTAATCTGCCCTAATCCACACTTTTCTGACATTGAGGACAATAATGTTGATATGTCAAAAGTAGTTCCTCTTTTCGAATTTCCTCATGAATTTATAAATTGTGAAGAAATTTCTAGAATTGAAATCATGCAGAATATTGTTATTGATAATCAGAGCGGTACTGAAACAGGAATGACAATCACGATTGAAGCACTAGGAAAAGTAGTCAATCCAACAATCTCAATTCAAGAAACAGGCGAACACATGACTGTCGGCGTTGACGGTTTAAATGATTTTACGTTGGAATCAGGGCAAAAGCTAATAATCACAACTCAAATTGACAACTGCCATGTTTATCTTCAAAAAGCCAAGACACTAGAAGAAGTTAACATGTATCTTCCCGTCAGTGCTGATTTTATAAGATTAATACCAGGAGCTAATCATATTGGCTACACTGCAAAAAGTGGCGAGGAAAATATGACAGTTTCAATTTCATTTAAAAGAAACTACGCGAGGGCTTAAGCATGAAGTTATATATATTTAGTCCTCAAATGGTTCGTTTAGGAACAATAGAAACTTCTACATCAATCCAATGGATTAGAAATTTTAGTTCATGTGGCGAATTCGAAACACATTTCCCTTTGACACAATCTAATGTCAATCTTTTAAAATTAGAAAATCTTCTGTGGCTTAAAGGAAAGAAAGAATGTGGAGTTATTGAATATGTAACTATTGATTTTGAGAAATCAATACGTGAGATCACCGTCAAAGGAAGATTTGCTGAAAGTTATTATGCTAGAAGACTCATAAAAGGTACTTTTAATTTTAACGGCAAAGTTGAAGATGCAATGAGGCAGTTAGTCACTCTTGCAGATATTCCTAATGTTGAATTAGGAGTGTTAAACGGTTTTTCTGAAAAAATCCAATTTCAAGCAACATATAAGAATACTCTTACATATCTTTCAAAGCTTTCGCAAGCTTCTAATATTGGTTTTAGACTAAGACCAGACTTTGACAGAAAGAAATGGATTTTTGAAACGTATAAGGGGATTGATAGAAGTATCAATCAATTTAAGAACAAACGAGTTGTCTTTTCTCAAAAAAATGGTGACATTTCAAAAGCAACTTACACTTTGAATTCCCAAAACTACAGTAATGTCTGCTATGTTGGCGGACAGGGTGAAGGTGTAAATAGACAGATTGAAATAGCAGGAGATAACTCTTTAACAGGATTGGCAAGACGAGAAGTATTCATTAATGGTTCTGACATTGAAAAAGACAAATTAACTGATATTGATTATAAGAATTCTTTAATCGAAAGAGGAAATACAACATTATCAAGTAATGTTCTTGTGGAGTCACTCGAAAAAGAAGACAGAATAAACGGCACTTATAACTACCTGGAAGATTATGATTTGGGTGACATTGTCACGAATAAACTGGAAAATTGGAATATTATTTCAAGCGATATGGTGGTTTCAGTGACAGAAATTTATGAACACGGAAGAATTAAGGCAGTTCCTACTTTTGGAACGCCACTTCCAAGCACAATAGATTGGAGTGATAATTTATAAATGGCGGCAGTTTTAACAGATAATTTGGGATTTCCTTTTGATTCTGTAAATGGAGACAGAGGAATGTCCGCAGGATCCTGGCGCACTATGCTGTCAGGTCTTTTTACAAACGGAATTTTTAAAACAAATGATTTTGAAATGACACTGAACGGAATGAACGTTTTAGTCGGAGCAGGGAACGCATTTGTAAATGGTGCTTTCTTTCCTTCTGAAGAAAAAACGTTGACAATTGAGTCAGCTAGTGGTTCATACAATAGATATGATTCTATTGTTATTGAGTTCAATTCATCTGAAAGACAGGTGGCTTTAAAAATTGTAAAAGGTGGCAGTGATTCAAAATGGATTACACCATCACGCACAAGTTCAATTTTTCAATTAGTTCTCGGTGTTGTTTCTGTAAAAAAAGGTGTCACAACATTATATCAAAATGACCTATCTGATACTCGCGGTGATTCCTGGTATTGCGGTTACGTTACGAGCACAGGCTCGCAGGAACGATTAGAAAACCAAGTAAATGACATTATTTCAAAAAACGCCTGGTCCGAATGGAAATCGTGTGGAATAAACGGATGTGGAGTTAAGCTTCTATACAGATATAATGAGTGGTTGAAACTCGTGGAATTGAATTGGGATGGAAATATCACTGCAACAATTGCAAATAACACATTTGGCTACATGTGGGAAGGCTTTCCTGCGGACAAAAGTCCAAAAATCAATATGTTTATTCCTGTTCAAACACAGAGCTATGATTTAACACTCCGTTATTACCCTTCCACAAGCGATATTACAGCGAGTCATTGGACGTTAACTGCCATGCACGGAACAGTCAGCAAAGCTTATGTATGTGGTACGTTTATATACTCATACGCTTAAAAAAAAGAGGTGATTAAATGAAATATATTACAATTGACGCAAACGGTATTCCTTCTTTAAGCACGATTACAGTTGGGAATCAGTGGGAAAATCTAGATGAAACGATTCAATTTTCTTTTCCCGAAAATTTTGCAAAACTTTATAAATACGTAGTTGCACGTACTTATAAGAAAGATACTAAAGAAAACATTACTCGTGTTTTCCCGTTGACTAAAAATAAATTAGTTATCGGTTCTTCTATCACTTGCATTCCTGGCACTTGGTACTTATATACGCTTTGTAAATCGTCAGAGGTTAATTTAGACACTAAGACAATTGATTTAAGAGCCCAAGAAGGTGAACACATCAGTATTTCTGATGCTATCATTGCAAGAGTCAATGCAAATGATATCAATGCGGAAGCAATTGAAAATATTGAGATAGATCCCAATATCAAGATTATTTATGACGAGCTTTTTGACTTTAAGGCAGAACTAGAAAATAATGAAGCTGCAAGACAAACAAATGAGTCTTTAAGAAAACAAGCTGAAGTTTTACGTGTTAATGCAGAAACTGAAAGAAAACAAGCTGAACAAACACGTGATGATTCCGAAACTGTTAGGGTTGATAGTGAGAACACTAGAAAGCAGTCAGAAGCTACAAGAGTAGAATCTGAAAAGGCCCGCGTTAAATCTGAAACGCTTAGAGGTCAGTCAGAAACCGCTAGAGTCAATGCAGAAAATATACGTGTTGAAGCTGAAAAATCACGTGTGAATGCTGAAGGCGGTAGAGTGTCAACAGAAAATGCACGTGTGGAATCTGAAACCTTAAGAAAACAGTCTGAACAGTCTAGAAGTAATGAAGAATCATCTAGACAGTCAGCAGAACGAACTAGAGTATCTGAAGAAAATGCACGTGTTAGTGCAGAAACTACTAGAAAACAAGCTGAACAGTCAAGGGCATCTGTAGAAAGTCAGCGTGTAACTGCAGAAACCAATAGAGCGAATGCTGAAAGACAGAGAGCAGAAGCAGAAACCAATAGAGCGAATGCAGAACAGTCACGCGTTGATGCTGAAGCTTTAAGAGTTACGGCTGATACCGAAAGAACAAATAAAACTAATGCGGCTTTAAAAACTCTAGAAGATGCTGTTGCATCAGAAAGAGAAAAATACAGTCAGCATTTTTTTTGAAAATGCCTTTGCCTTGCAAAGAACTGGTAAAGTCTATACTGTCAAGTTTCCTTTGTGGAAAACCTCACATCTTTCTGAAGGCGAAAAACTAGACGATAATGCTGGATTAGTTTTAGAACCATCAACTAAGACTTTTAGAGGTCGCAATGATTACAAAGATATACCACTTTTTAAAACCTATGATGTCAATGCTTATGTTGATGATGATGGAGTTAGACACGTTACGGCTATTAAAGGCGATAGAAATTTTAAAGACACAGGCAAAAATGACGTTTTTGTATTGGGGATGTCATATTATGAAAAAACATGGGCCGATGATCAATACTGGTATTATTCTAGAACTGATATGCCAAAAGATGGATATACTATCGCTAGAGAGTGTATCAACCGAGATGGAACAGTACAGCCTTATACATTGACTGCTAAATATCCAACTTCTTTTATTGATGATAAACCTTATTCTACGAAAGGACAGGCTCCAGCACGCTACTGTTCAAACCCTAATGAAAAAATTAAATCATACAATAACTCATATCATGGTTTAATTGATTACTGCAAGAAAAAGGGTAAATTTTATACTGGTGGTTTGATGTGCGATTATAAATCAATTCTCACTTCACAGCAGTTAATGTTAGGTACAACTACTCCTAAGAGCAAAATATGGGGATTAGCTACATGGTGGGACGAACACAGGGCATCAATCCAGAGTGCTGAAAAACACACATATTTTCCAATCAAGAAAACTGACGCAGATAATTACCCTGTTGGGTGCAGCGTATCAGTAGGGTATAAATATTTAAATGATGGTACAGCAACGTTAGAAAGAAATAGAGCAGAAGCACACGCTTACGCTAATGACGTTAAGGTTTTAAGAAAAGAACCACTTGACGATAATAACGTAGCTATTTATTTAGATGTAGAAGAACCATTTAATACTATGCCTGTCAATTTGAATGATACAGTATCGAGCGAAATATACATTCAGCCTATGCACTGGCAGACAGGATATAGCGATGATGTGCTTGGCAGATGTGGATGCCCGTGCGACGACAAGAGCGGATTAACTAGTGGACGTTATCCAGTGGTTTGGCAAGGAGTTGAGATTATGGTCGGAGGTTATGAGACATATGGCAACGTATTTATGGATATTGTCGATTTAAACACTAGAGATGTATACCTTACAAATGACGCCACTCTTTTAACAAAAGATGATGCAACTGCTAAGACTACTTATAAAAAACTGCCTTATCAAATGTCAGTTGCTAATAACAGTAAATGGAATTACGTTACAGAAATCAAATTAGATTTAGAAAATGGTGCATTTGTACAGACACAATCTGGACAAGATGGTTCTTCTAATGCTACAGGATTTGGAGATGCTATTTATTTCGACGGGGCAACGAGCGGTACGCGCGAGTTCCTTTCACTGGGCAGTCTGGGCTTTGGTTCTGTTGCTGGGCTTGCCTTTTGCGTTGGTAACGCTGGGCTTGACGGTGCCTACTGGGACTTCCTCGCTCGCCTCTCCGTGAATGCTGTTGGGGGTGAATTGACTGCGTAGCAGTCAAGAGGGGCTCTCCCCTTAGCGATAAAATTTTATAAGGGCTTCTAAAGATGTGGGGCTGTTCCTTTCACTGGGCAATCTGGGCTATGGTTCTGTTGCTGGACTTACCTTTTGCAATGGTAACGCTTGGCTTGACAATGCCAACTGGAACATCCTCGCTCGCCAATCTGATTTAATTTTTTTAAAACATTTAGAAGTCGTATCTAAGTAGAACACCTTTAAAAGAGGTCTTTAGCTTTTGCTGAAAATAGGATGTGAAACAAATGTGTCTAGTAATGCAAATGAAAGGCGCATCTCATCAGAGAGTTATTTCAAGGTTTAAAAAACCTTTTTTATAAGGAGTTATCAAAAAGTGAGGAGATATCTAAAAGATTTTAAGTTAACAGTTGACTTTGTCGAAAGTGCAATATATGACTGTTTAAACAGTCGTGGAAATTCCAAAAAGCGCTGGAAACGTCTAGACGTGGCTTATTTTCTGTCTGACTATCTCATTATCTTTAATCGTAGCCGTGGCTTAAACCGTCAAGATTTAGCACATCACATACATAACTACATCATGTCACACAATGATTTTAAAAAGGCATTTACTAATCTAATCCATGATATTGCTGTATCAATCTTTAATGAGATAGACACACAGTCTATCACTTTGGAGCCTATAAAGTATATTGATAAATTTGATGCTTCAAGTGGTAAAGTCAGAAAGATAGGCTTAGCAAGTATTAAACAGCAGGTATATGACTATATTGCGGTTAAGGCTTGCAATCAGATGTTTATGAATAAGATAGGCACTTATCAGTGTGCAAGTATAAAAGGCAGAGGTCAGATTTATGGAAAGAAAGCCATTGAAAAGTGGATTAGAAAGAATCCTAAATCGTGCAAGTGGATTTGGAAGGGTGATGTTAAAAAGTTTTATCCATCCGTGCCACATGATAAATTAAAGAGACTTTTAAGAAGGGATATAAAGAACGATACAGTTATTTATATCCTTTTTACATTGATTAATACTTACGATATTGGATTATGCATTGGTTCTTATCTGTCTAAAAGTTTAGCCAATTATTATCTGTCATATGCGTATCATTATTTAAGTGAGCAGTGCTTTAAAATTAGGCATAAAAGAGATGGCACTGTTAAACGTGTCAGACTGATAAGCCATCTCTTATTCTATATGGATGATGTAGTTATTTTCAGTCCGTCAAAGAAAGACCTTAAACTATGTATTAAATCATTAAATGGATTTTTAAATGCACAATTAGGATTAAAAATTAAGAATAATGAGCAGTTATTTAAATTAGATAGCCGTCCAATTGACATGATGGGTTATAGGATCTACACAGATAAAACCACAATTAGAAAAAGAATTTTTAAACGTGCAAACAAGGTGATATGCAGATATCGCAGTACAGAAACAGTTATGTCTGTAAAAGATGCTAAATCAATCATGGCTTATAAAGGTTATTTTGATAACTCCGACAGTTTGAAATATAAGAAAAAACATAAATGTGAGCGTATATTTAGTAGCGCTAGGAAGGTGATTAAAAATGAGAACAAAGGCTTTGTTCACGGAAAAACAGCCACCATATCGTTATTTCAAAGTCAATCCAATTCGTGCTGATATCTTTATTTACAATTATACAAAAGATGTATTAGATGAAGAAACAGGCACAACATTATATGAACATGAGTTTAATCAGTTTACTGTCAAACCATCTGATATTACAGAAGATATGATCAAGAAAAATCCAATGAGTTATATGGATTATATCGCTCCTGTCGAAAAGACAGATGCGGAAAAACTAGCAGATGCAGAAAACAGTATTACAGAATTACAGTTAGCATTGGTAGAATTATGCGAAAGTATAGGTGTTTAGTATGATTAATATTTATGTAGAGTTGATTATCAAGGGTGAAAAGACTATTGAAGATGTACCAATCAAATTATTCGGTAAACCAATGAAAGAAAAAGTAAAACAGGAATTAATTAAAAGAGGTCGTGAGGATCTCGCAGGAGGTAAATAATTATGGATTTCACACAGTTAACACAGTATTTTGTTTTAGTCGTTATGATCGCATGCCTGGTTGTTGGATATATTATCAAGACATCTTTTGATAAAATTCCCAACAAATATATTCCAACAATTTTAGCTGTTATTGGTGCAGTGCTAAATGCAGTAGTGAGTGATGCATCTGTTGAGTCTGTTGTTTATGGGGCTTTAATGGGGCTTGCTTCTACAGGCTTACACCAAGCATTTACTAGATTTGTTGAGGGCGAAGAAAAAGGAGACATTTAACTATGAATGAAGCACAAGCAATCTACACTGTTATTATCGGTGTTGGTGCATTAATCGGAGTTATGACTCCTGTCTTAAAATTAAATAATAGCATTACAAAGTTGACAACTGCTATTGAGTATATGGCTACAGACAACAGAAGACAGGATGCACGATTAGATGCGCATAGTAAAGAGTTAGACGACCATGAAAAAAGAATCAGTCATCTAGAAAAGTAGAGGATAGAAAATGGGAACAGATGAATTTTTAAACTGGGCATCCAGCGAAGTAAGAAAATACGTAAATAGACATAATCCAAAAAGTGAAGTAGAAGTCTTTGATGTCTACGTGGTTTGGAATTGTAAAACACTACAGAATAATAAAGCATTATTATCCACAACATTATCAGATGGATTATATTTTGAAGCAACTTATAACGGAGATAAGAAGGAATTATATTTAGATGCATACAAGAAATTAGAAAATAGATGCATCAAAGTGGAGGAGTAAATAATGGAATTAAAAGATACTATTGAACTTATGACAAGTGAAGATTATAAAGAAAGATTTAAAGCAGAGTATTGGCAAGCAAAAATTAGATATGACAAGTTAGATGCTATGACGGTAAAATATGAAGCAAATACACTTACATTTACTCCTAAATGCTCACTTGAATTATTAAAAGAGCAAAAGAAGTATCTAGGAAATTATATTCGCACTCTAAAAATTAGGGCAGAAATTGAAGGAATTGAATTATAGAAAGAAGGTATAGAATATGAGGATTAATGTTCATGGTGGACATTCATTAAAATGTCGTGGAGCAAGTGGATATCTTGATGAAGTAAATGAAGATAGAAAAGTAAAAAATAGAGTAATTGAATTGCTACGTGCAAATGGACATACTGTTTATGATTGTACTGATGATAACGGAGCAACACAAAATGCGAATCTAAGAGCAATCGTTAATAAATGTAATTCACATTCTGTTGATTTAGATGTATCTATCCATCTAAACGCAGGAGGTGGAACAGGAACAGAAGTTTATATTTATAACAGTAAATCAAAAGCAAAAGATGAAGCTGAAAGAATCGTCAAGAATATTTCTAACACTCTAGGCATTAGAAACAGAGGTGTTAAAACATCTACTAAGTTATATGTGTTGAGAAAGACTAATTCTCCAGCACTACTTGTTGAGTGCTGCTTTGTTGACAACGCTATTGATAAAGTGAAGTGGAATAGTGACTTATGCGCAAAGGCAATTGTAGAGGGTATCTTAAATAAGAGTGTTAATGAACACGTTGAAACTCCTACATCTAAGCCACAGAGCAATGCATCTAATGCTTTAGGTACTTATATGATTACTGCTAGTGATTTAAGCGTCAGAACAGGACCAGGGGCTAACTGTAGAAGAAAGACATATGAGGAATTAACTAAGAACGCTAAGGCTCACGATTACGATAAGGACGGATGTCTTAATTACGGTACTCGTGTCACTGTATCTCAATTCGATGGAGATTGGGCAAAGATTCCTAGTGGATGGGTTGCTAGAAAGTATTTGAAAAAAGTCTAATTTAAGTTTTATTATGAGGTTATTCATAAAGATGTTGACTAAACTCGACTTAATTTCGACTAAATCTCGACTACACAACAATTTAAAGCATAAGAAAAGACCAGGGCTTAATTGCTCTGGTCCTTTTTTGCTTTCTCAATAACTGCTTCCATTGCTTCTCTGAAAACAGCAGATTGCTTTATTCCTAGTTTCTCACATGCTTCTCTGAATTCGGTGACAAATTCAGTTTTGTAACTAACGCTTACTGTTTTCATATTACTTTTTGTCCACTGTCTGACATATTCTTTTTGATTGAATTTTTCTTTTTCCATACTCAACTTTCCTTTGCTAGAAGATACATACCTAAAAGCATCATCAGTATTCCTATTAGCCAATAGCTTTTGTACACTGTTAATGCAATTCCTGAAAACATTACTATAATTGCTATTTTCTGTTTCATAGATTTGTGATATCATTTAGATGAAGAAGGAAGAAGAAGTTCTTCCTTTGTGAATTACTTCTTCTTTTTCTTTTTATTGCTCTGTGTAATGCTCTTTGCTAGTTTGGCACCTACCCAAGAAGCAATCACTGTAGCAATCGGTTGGGCGAAATTGTTAAAGATTTCGCTCAATTTTTTTAAATCATCTAAATTCATCTTTTTCCCTCCTTCCTTTTGTGATTATATTATAACATACTCCAAGTAGTATGTAAAGAAGAATATAAAAAATATTGATATATTTATTTAAAAGATTTATTATAATTATATTGCATGAGGACACTTTTAAACATTGGGCTTAGTGCAATATGCTAACAGCTTCTTTCTGTCTTTGGTCGGTCGGAAAGAAGCTTTTTTTATTTGGACTAAAAAGTGGACTAAAAAATTAAAACGATAATGATAAATAGCATATTTCTATATACTTAAAGTCACGAAAAAACACATAAATATATAACATTATTCAATGTGAATTGCTATCAATAAAATCCTGTCACCCGCACCATTCTGAATGCAGACACCGAGTAATCGGTGTTTTTTTATGCCTAAAAATAAAAAATCTACCAAAATGGTAGATTACATTCCATTATAGAAGAGAATTTGATGAGGGGAAGCTCATTAGTATCTCATATATTTTGGGAAGCTATAACAGAATGATGTGTATATTATAATACTCTAGAATAGAGTAGTAAATATGTATATGGTCATGAAATCCCTTGTATTTCATAACTGAATGTTTTAACATATTATTATAATTGAAATGGGAGCTAATTTGCTGAGAGTAGACATAAGTCTTGACCATGAAACCTGATTTGGATAATGCCAACGTAGGAATTTTATGAGCACCTTCTTTCAGCGTGCTCTTTTTTATGGAGGAAAAGAATATGAACTACATTAAGAAATTAAGAGAAGTAAAACCATTAGTACACAACATCACTAACTATGTAACAGTGAATGATGTAGCCAATGCGATTCTTGCAATTGGTGGCAGTCCTATTATGTCAGATGAGATCACAGAAGTGGCACAGATGACTTCTATCAGTAATGCATTAAATATTAATATTGGGACTCTCAATCAGGTGAAGATTGCTTCTATGTTTGAAGCGGGTAAAGCGTCTAATGCATGTCAGCATATTACTGTATTAGATCCAGTAGGTGCTGGTGCGACTGATTTACGTACTAATACATGTAAGGATCTACTCGCTCAGATTCATTTTGATGCCATCAAAGGGAATGTTTCAGAAATCAAGACTTTAATGGCTGGTACAGGTCATACTAAAGGTGTTGATGCATCTGCAGAAGATCAGAAGAACTCACAGGATCTTATTGACGATATCAAAGCGTTCGCAAAAGAACTCAATACTATTATTATTGTGACTGGTCCTGTAGATTATGTCACTGATGGTAATAAGTGCTATATGATCAATAATGGATGTAAGGAAATGAGTGCCATTACTGGTACTGGATGTATGTTATCAGGTATCTTAGGCTGTTTCTTAACAGTAGAAAATAGTGTAGATAGTGCTGCGGCAGCTGTTATGTCCATGGGTATTGCGGGTGAAATTGGTGCATATAAATTAAAAGAAGGTGAAGGTAATGCAACACTTCGTACTTATTTAATTGATGCATTATTCAATATGACTGATGAAGAACTAGAAAAGAGTGGTAAATATGAAGTTCAATAATGACATGTTGAGACTCTATGCTGTGACAGATCGTCATTGGACAGGAGAACAGACTCTATATGAGCAGGTAAGAGATGTTTTAATGGGTGGTGCAACTTGTCTTCAGCTAAGAGAAAAAGACCTAGATGAAGCCTCTTTCTATGAAGAAGCAAAGAATATTAAAGAACTATGTCGTTTATTTGATGTACCATTTATTATTAATGATAATGTTATGCTTGCTAAGGAAATAGATGCAGATGGTGTTCATGTGGGTCAGGATGATATGGCATGCGTGAAGGCAAGAGAAATACTTGGACCAGATAAGATCATTGGTGTAAGTGCACATACTATAGAAGAAGCAAGAATTGCGAAAGAACAAGGTGCAGACTATTTAGGTATAGGGGCTATTTTCCCTACATCTTCTAAAGATGATGCGGAAGTATTAGGTATCAAGCGTTTAAAAGAAATGACGGATACAGTGGATCTTCCAATGGTAGCCATTGGTGGAATCAGTTATGATAACTGCTTATTACTTAAAGATACAGGTATTGATGGCATTGCGGTTATTAGTGCTTTATTTGGTCAGAAGAATATTAAACAGGCTACTATTGATTTAAAGAAGCGTGTGGATGCACTTTATGAAACAATGCATACATGTTTAACTATTGCCGGTAGTGACTCGAGTGGTGGTGCAGGAATACAAGCAGATTTAAAGACAATGCTTGCTAATAAAGTATTTGGTATGAGCGCTATTACAGCCCTCACAGCCCAGAATACAACGGGTGTGACAGATATTATGGATGTTACTCCAGAGTTCTTAGAAAGCCAGATTCGTGCTGTATTTGATGATATCTATCCAGAAGCTGTTAAGATTGGTATGGTGTCTTCTAAAGCACTTATTCATACTATTGTAGAAATGTTGAAACATTATGATGCGAAGCATATTGTGGTAGATCCAGTCATGGTTGCGACAAGTGGCGCAAAGCTTATTAGTGATGAAGCTATCTCTACATTAAAGGAAGAATTACTTTCTATTGCTGAAGTCATTACTCCTAATATTCCAGAAACAGAAGTACTCACTGATATGGAAGTTAAGACTGTAGAAGATATGGAAATAGCAGCTAAGAAGATTTATGACACATATCATTGTGCTGTATTAGTCAAAGGTGGACATCAATTAAATGATGCCAATGACTACCTATACAATGGTGAAAAGGGTACTTGGTTTAAAGGACATAGAATAGACAACAGTAATACACATGGTACAGGATGTACTTTATCAAGTGCGATTGCATCCAACTTGGCTAAAGGCTATACACTAGAAGAATCAGTTAGACATGCTAAAGCATATCTTTCTGGTGCAATAGGTGCTATGTTAGATTTAGGTCAGGGAAGTGGTCCTATGGATCATGGCTATAATATCTAAAAGTACACAATAATTCCATAACTGCCTGGTATAATCTCTGTTAAGAGGTTAAGGGCATGAAAGAATTCAAAGCGTGGTTTATACTCATATTATTTATTTTGCTTCTTCGAGTTATATATCTATTACTTGAAGGTGGGCATATCTTATGAATATCCTCTAGATATATCATCTGGAGGATTTTTTTATTTAACTCAAAAACTTGCATATTAACATTCACAAAGTTAAAATGAAATAAATTAAGTTAAAAGGAGCCTATACAATGATTGATAATATATTTGGCCTATCTATAAGATATGAACCTTGGGATAAGAAAAGCATATTACCTCTCTATGTTGTGAGTAATTATCAATTCTATACAGCTTATATAGAAAATATACGTTGTATTGTGATTATACCGATAGAAGAACTGCCAACACTTCCATCATTCAAAAAACAAATACAAAAAATTCGAGTAATTGATGATGTTCCTGTCGTATTATATAGTAAGACAATATCATTTTATAGAAGAAAGAGTCTTCTTGAGAATCACATTCCTTTCATAACAGATAAACAAACTTTTCTTCCTTTTATTGGTACATTACTTGTAAATGAAAAGGAACCAAAAAAAATTAAAGACAAGTTTGTCTATTCAACACAGTTATTATTTCTTGCTTATATGTATAATCATGAGAAGAAGGTATATGTATCAGATCTGTCAAAGAGCCTTCCATTTTCCGCAATGACCCTGTCTAGGGCAGTTAAACAATTAGAAATGACAGATTTATTTTTAGTATATAAGGATGGTGTGAATAAGGTAATAGAATCGAAATATTCTTATAAAGAATTGTTTGAGCATATTCAACACTATCTCTTAACACCAGTACGTCAAGTAGGATATATGAATCAGTTTTTGGTTACAGATTATATGGTTCTTGCAGGAGAGACCGCATTATCAGAAATGAGTATGTTGAATCCAAGCCGTTTTAGAACATATGCAGTATATGAAAAGGACTTTGATAAGACGCAGCTTATTGATGAATTGATAGACCCAGAAGTACAGGTAAAAGTAGAAATATGGGCCTATGATCCTCAATTATTTACTCATACAAATATCGCAGATACTCTTTCTATAGTATTGTCTTTGAAAGAAAATAAAGATGAAAGAATTGAAGAAGTCTTAGAAGACATACTAGAAAAGGAGCTGACAGATTAATGGTCAATGGAATTGCTAAGTTTAAAGAATACTTTAAAGGGTTCGAGAATCAATATGTTATTATTGGTGGCACGGCCTGTGATGTTATAATGGAAAATGAAGAACTCCCATTTCGAGCAACTAAGGATATAGATATTGTATTAATTGTGGAGTCTATAACAGCAGAATTTGGCAGGAGATTTTGGGAGTATATTAAAGAAGCTAAGTATTCACATTTGAATAAAAGTACAGGTAAGGCACAGTTTTATAGATTTAGTTGTCCTAAGAGTAAACAATATCCATATATGATAGAGATATTTTCAAGAAATCCAGATTATATGATTTTAGATGATGATTCTATTATTACACCCTTACCAATTGATGAAGAGGTATCAAGTTTATCTGCTATTCTTTTGAATAAAGATTATTATGACTTATTAAAAGGTGGACAGTTAATTATTGATGGCGTACCAGTTCTCAGCCCTCTATGTTTAATTGCATTTAAAGCTAAAGCGTGGTTAGATTTGACAGAAGGAAGGTTATGTGGTGAACATATTGATAGTAAGAATACTAAGAAACACAAGAATCATGTATTTCGATTGGCTCAATTGGTCTCGCCTAATACAAGAATGATACTTAGTGATGAAATCAAGAAAGATATGGAGACGTTTTTATCAGTGATGGTAGATGAAAATGTGGATTTAAAAGCTATTGATGTACAAGCAACAAATAAGGATGAATTAATTTCTCTTTTACATCAGTGGTATGGTTTAAGAAAATAAGTGTAAAAAACCCCTATAGAAGAATCACACCTTCTATAGGGGTTTATATTATTTATTAAGTTTTTTCTGGTATTCTTTTAAGTCTTCTATGACGTTCTCTATTGTATCATATACCCAGCCAATCATTTCATCAGGAATATGCTGACTATAAAGTCCAGATAAATCCCTATGGAACTGGTTATGAACCTCTAATGCCTGATATCCTTTATCAGTAATACGTAGATATGTGACACGATGATCCGCAGAAGAACGTTCTCTTGTAAGAAAACCTTTATTCACAATAGTCTTTACATTAGTAGTTAATGTTCCTACAGTTACCTTTAATGTCTTTGCAACATTTGTCATAGTAGGAAACTGCTGCTTACTTACAGCCTCTATAATATGCATTTCATTCATTGATAACTCAGGAAAAGGACTATGTTTAATATAATCTTCCTGCACTTTAATGGCGAGTTTAAAAACTGTATTAATAGAATCCATTAAATTATTCTTTTTCGCGTCCATAATTCCACTCCTTGACTCTATTCTACAATTTTATCACATATTTGAGAAGACTAATTATATACGACCTAATGATAATTCATTCAAGAGAATCGTATGTTTTTTCTTGTTTTCATCCTCTATCACAAGATGACAATTCTCATCGAGATATAAGAATTTCACTAAACCATACTCTTTATAGGGAATTGTCTTACCTCTTAAATAAGAATGACGATTCATGCCATCTAATAAAGATGCAAAAGGCATATGAAGCATATTCTTAAATGTATCAATAATATTCAACATCAGCTTTTCTTTATCTATAGGATGATTTATCACATCAGATAGAGAATAGTAAGAACCCTTACTAATATTTAACCCTATCCCAATAATAATACCCTGTAAAGTACTCTCATAAATTGTCTCTACAAGAATACCTGCAATCTTTTGATTATTTATATATATATCATTTGGCCACTTAATGAATGCATTGATCTGTTTCATTCTTAGAACTGTCACAATCGCATAAGCCATAATGGCAGACGCTTTTAAAGGATCCACGTTCTGTTTCATATAATAACTAAAGAGAAGCTGTTCATTTTTATCTGCCTCCCAGATATGATTAGAACGTCCTCGACCATGAGTTTGATAATGTGCACGGACAATTGTATCATCATCTAATTCCTGATAATGATCATGAATATACGTATTAGTAGAATCAATTTCTTCAAATTCTATATATTTCATTAGTCACCAATCGCAAAAGTGAGTTCAGCCTGTACAACAGTTTTACCATTGACTGTTGCTTTTGCTTCACCAATACCGATCTTACCTCTCATTCTTGTGAGTGTGCATTCTAATTCCATCACATCTCCAGGAATGACCTGACCTTTAAACTTACATTTATTGATTCCTGCAAAGAAGACAATCTTACCCTGATGTTCTTTCTGACTTAATATCGCAATACATCCAGTCTGTGCTAAAGCTTCTACAATCAATACACCTGGCATTACATGATGCTCAGGGAAATGCCCCATAAACTGCATTTCATTCACACTGACACACTTAATGCCTTTCGCATATTCTCCTGGCTTATAATCAGTAATACGATCTACAAGTGCAAATGGATAACGATGAGGATTAATTTTCGCAATTTCATTACTATTTAGTTCCATTGTCATACTCCTTGAATATAATACTTGCATTATGTCCACCAAAACCTAATGAATTACTCATCACATAATGAAGATCTTTCTTAACACCAACGTTTGGTACTACATTTAAATCACATTCTTCATCCTTTGCCTGATAATTTAAAGTAGGAGGAATAAAGTCATGCTTTAAGGCTAATACTGATAGTACTGCTTCAATACCTCCTGCAGCCCCTAAACAATGTCCTGTATGACCTTTAGTAGAACTTACTGCAAGCTTGTATACATGTTCCTTAAATACTGATTTAATCGCTTCAGTTTCACATAAATCATTTAAATGAGTAGAAGTACCATGCGCATTAATATAATCAATCACATCATAACTGATACCTGCATCATCTAATGCATTCTGCATTGCATAGGCACCACCTTCACCATTAGGAAGTGGGGCAGTAATATGATGGGCATCACAACTTACACCATAACCAGTCATTTCACCATAAATATGTGCGCCTCTCTTTAAGGCATGTTCTAATTCTTCAAGAATAAGAATACCTGCTCCTTCACCCATGACAAATCCATTTCTTTCTTTATCAAAAGGAATAGAAGCACGTTTAGGATCAGTGGCATCACTTAAAGCCTTCATAGAAGTAAATCCACCAATACCTAAAGGAGTTACTGCAGCTTCACATCCACCAGCAATCATGACATCCTGATATCCATCACGAATATTTCTAAAAGCATCACCAATCGCATTTGTACCCCCTGCACAGGCAGTCACTGGGCAGGTACATAACCCTTGTGCATGATAAGCAATCGCAATATGACCCGCTGCTAAGTTAGAAATAGTCATAGGAATAAAGAAAGGAGATACTCTATCAAAACCTCTCTTTTCTGCTGTCTGATAGTTCTTTTCAATAGAACCTAAACCACCAATACCACTTGATACAATCACTCCAAAACGATGAGAATCAATGTTGTTGATATCAAGACCACTATCAGTCACCGCTTCTTTAGCTGCAATCATACCCATCTGAATAAAGCGGTCCATCTTTTTCGCTTCTTTCTTATCAATATACTTTGTAACATCAAAGTCTTTGACTTCACCAGCAAGAGTGACCTTCATATCTTTTGTATCAAATAAAGAAATAGGCGCAATACCGCACTTACCTTCTTCAATAGACTTCCATGTTTCTTCCACATTATGTCCAATAGGATTTATTGTTCCTATACCTGTAACTACTACTCTACGTTTTGTCATAAGCTCCTCCTTACATAGCCATTCCACCGTCTACATGAATGGTCTGTCCTGTAATATACTTTGCATCATCACTTGCTAGGAATGCGATTGTCTTTGCAACATCTTCTACATGTCCAAGTGTTCCTAAAGGAATAGATGCCTTTAAACCAACTTTAATTTCATCGCTTAATACTTCTGTCATATCAGTTTCAATAAATCCAGGAGCTACTGCATTCACAGTGACACCTCTAGGACCTAATTCTCTTGCTAGAGACATTGTCATACCAATGACACCTGCTTTACTTGCTGCATAGTTAACCTGTCCGGCATTACCAATCACACCTACGATAGAAGATAAAGAAATAATATGACCAGACTTCTGTTTCATCATTAAGCGACTTGCCTGCTTCATACATAAATAAGTTCCCTTAAGATTTGTATTAATAACGGCATCAAAGTCTTCAGTTTTCATTCTTAAAATTAACTGGTCTCTTGTAATACCTGCATTATTCACAAGAATATCAAGATGTCCAAAGTACTTCTTGATACTCTTGAAGATCTTTTCTACATCCTCTTCATGAGAAATATCACCTTCAACACATAATACATCTCTACCAAGATCTTTAAGTTCTTTCACTAATTCTTCAGCTAATACTTTATTCTTTTCACTTGCACGATAATTTAACGCAATATCTGCACCTTGAGTTGCAAGTTCCATCACTGTCGCACGTCCAATACCTTTTAACCCTCCAGTGACAAGGGCTACCTTATTACTTAGTTTCATTTAATGCCTCCACACACTTCTGTAAAGAAGCCATATCTTCTACCTGATATGTCTTGATTTTTTTATCAATCTTACGGACAAAACCACTTAATACCTTACCAGGACCAATTTCTATCATTGTATCCACACCATTATTGATCATAGTACGAATACTATCTTCAAAATATACAGGACTCATGACCTGTTTCTCTAACATATCCTGTACACTGCAATTTTCTAATTCCTTACCAGTACAATTGAAAATCACTGGAACATTCATTTCATGGAATTTAACATTTTTAAATACTTCATGAAGTCTTGTACTTGCATCTTTTAATAACTTTGTATGGAAAGGACCGCTTGTATTTAAAGGTACAGCTCTTCTTGCACCATGATCTAATGCCTTCTGACCTGCTTCTTCTACTGCTTTCTTTTCTCCTGCAATAACTAACTGTCCAGGACAGTTATAGTTCGCAATAGAAACATACCCATCACAGCCAACACATATATTAAGTAATGGCTCACGTTCAAGTCCAAGAATAGCCATCATTGCACTCTCAACACCTTCAGCGGCCTTTTCCATTGCGAGCCCTCTTTCTCTTACAACCTGGATTGCTGTTTCAGGATCAAATACACCTGCTGCACTTAAAGCACTGTATTCACCTAAAGATAAACCACATACATAATCAGGTGTAATCCTATTCTTCTTTAAAAGAAGAGTAGCCATATTGGCAACTGCTACCATCGCAGGCTGAGTAAAACGAGTTGTACTAATAGTCTTTTCATCACTATTAAACATGATATCCTTTAAATCAAAATCTAATTTTACATTATCTAATAGGTTCTTACAGTCTTCATCATTTTCATAAAAAGACTGTCCCATACCTACATATTGTGTTCCTTGTCCTGCATAGATAAAACCGAGTTTCATACAATACCCTCCATTAATTCATCAATCAGATCACTTACATGTACAAGCTTGTCAATGCGATATCCGTTTGTGCCAGTAAATACAAGACCATTCTCACAATCACCATTCACCGCATTAATTAAAGCCTGAGTAATACAATAAGGAATAGACTTCATATCACAGCTCGCAATACATCTAAAACATCTCTTAATAGGATGTGTCTTTTCCATAAAAGGTGTCATAAAAGCACGTCCTGGCATACCAACAGGAGACTGTACAATTTTGATATCTTCCTTCTTACCGTTAATAAAATAATTCTTATACTCCATTGAAGCATCACATTCATAAGTACCAATAAAACGTGTACCCATCTGAACACCATCCGCACCAGCTTCTAACATCTCTTTAATATCTTCATTAGTATAGATGCCACCTGCGACAAACACAGGAATCGCATGATTAAATAACTCTTCAAAGCCTTTCACAACTTCCTTAACATCTTTTAGAATATCCTTTAGAGAAGCACATGTATTCTCTAATAGTTCTTCTTTCTTAAATCCAAGATGTCCACCTGCTTTATATCCTTCAATCACAATAAAGTCAGCTGTACGATCATACTGACGTTTCCATTTATTTAATATCAAACGGGCAGCCTTACCAGAAGATACAATAGGCGCAATCGCTGTCTTTTCATCCACGTATTCAGGAAGCTTTAATGGTAAACCAGCTCCAGAAATAATCGCATCTACGCCACTTTTTACAGCTTGTTTGACATGCTGTTCATAATCACTTAAGGCAACCATGACATTGACTGCCACCATACCTTTATTATTTGAAATCTCTTTAGCACGTTTGATTTCTTCATCAATCGCTTCTAGATTTGCTTTCTTTGTATCTTTAAGAAAAGAAGGCTTCTTAAAGCCAATCTGAGCTGTAGAAATAACACCCATAGCTCCCTTTTTAGCCACATTTCCAGCTAAAGAACTTAAGGAAACACCAACACCCATTCCTCCCTGAATTAAAGGGAGAGATAAAGAATGTGATCCTATTTTCATAGATGAACCTCCATCACACGTTTCTTTTCTTCTTCATATTCTTTAAATAAACCTTCAATGATGTCTTTAAGACTTCTTTCTTCATGCACCATGCCAGCTACCTGACCACTCATTAAAGAACCGGTTTCTACATCACCTTCAAATACAGCACGTTTTAAAGAACCTAATGTATACTTTTCTAGTTCCATCATTTCGGTTCCTTCTTTTTCCTTCTTAATATAAGTACGTGCCATCTTATTCTTTAAGATACGTACAGGAGTTCCAGCAATACGTCCAGTTACTGTTGTATCAGTATCTTTTGCCTTAATAATCGCATTCTTATAGTTCTGGTGAATAGGACATTCTGTACTTGCAAGAAGAATAGTACCAACCTGTACACCATCAGCACCAAGTGCAACTGCTGCAAGAAGCTGTTTACCACTCGCAACCCCGCCTGCAACAATCACAGGAATATTCACTGCAGCCTTGACCTGTGGTGCTAAAGCCATAGTAGTCAATTCTCCCACATGACCACCAGATTCAGTTCCTTCTGCAATAACGGCATCCACACCTGCTTTTTCCATACGTTTCGCAAGGGCAACACTAGGGACTACAGGCATCACAATAATACCTGCTTCTTTCCATTTCTTAATATAAATACCTGGATTACCAGCACCTGTTGTAACAACAGGAACCTTTTCTTCCACCACAATATCAGCCATTTCTCCTGCTTGAGGATGCAATAACATCAAATTAACACCAAAAGGTTTATCAGTAAGTTTCTTTGCCTCACGGATATTTTCTCTTAACATCTCAGGAGACATACCACCTCCTGCAATAAGTCCTAAACCACCTGCATTAGACACAGCTGCCGCAAAAGCGCCTGTCGCAATATTAGCCATACCACCCTGAATAAGAGGGTATTTAATCTTTAATGTTTCATTTAACCACATAGTCTTCTCCTTACCACTCTATCAGATTGGCACCATAAGTCAGTCCTGCACCAAAACCAACACAGAGTATCTTCATACCTCTTTTTAATAACTTCTTTTCATTCATCTCTCCAAGTACAAGAGGAATACTTGCAGCAGATGTATTACCATATTCATCGACATTCAGATAAAATTTATCTGGTGTTACTTTCATTTTCTTATAGACATGACGAATAATTCTTTCATTCGCCTGATGCACCACAAAGTAATCAATATCATCTTTAGTAAGTGATGCCTTCTCTAATATTTTCTCTATACACATAGGAAGAATTCTTGTCGCAAACTTAAATACTTCTTTACCTTCCATATGTAAATAATCATTCTTTAAACCATAAAGCACTTCTTCATTGCCTTCTGATCCTTGATAATCACAAAATAACTTATTTTCTTTCTCTATGACAACAGCACCAGCCCCATCACCAAACAAGATGCATGTTGTACGATCTTTCCAATCAATGAGATTTGAAAGCTGTTCAGCACCAATAATTAAGGCATAACGCTTATCACTTGTATAAAGTAATGAACGTGCCACTGATAATGCATAGACAAACCCACTGCATGCCCCGTTTAAATCAAACGCAAATACATCATTATTTAAACCTAAACGTTCCTGTAAGAGACAGGCAATAGAAGGGGTATTATAGGGAGAAGACATTGTTGCCACAATAATGATTCCAATATCTTCTTTGTTGATGTTGTTTAATGCCTTTAAAGATGCCTTATAAGCCATATCTATAAGTGTTTCATCTTTACATATATGACGTTTCTTGATACCAGTGCGGGGATAAATCCATTCATCACTCGTATCAACTATCTTTGATAGATCATCATTAGTCAGTACATTCTCAGGTACATAATATCCTGTATCGATGACAGAAATACCTTTATCCATTCTTCCATTCTCCAATCTTACGATATCTGTTATATCTCTTACGTATTAAAGTATTTACATCCATTGGGACTAGAATATCTAACTGTTCTCTAATCACCTTACGTATATTTCTATAGACAGCGACAGGATTTATAGTCATACCACCTAGAGGTTCCTTGATGATTTCATCAATAATCCCATAATGATATAAATCTTCAGCTGTCATTTTCATGACTTCACATGCTTCTTCAATACGTTCTCCCTTCACATCTTTCCAAAGAATAGATGCAAAACCTTCAGGAGATAAAACAGAATAAACCGCATTTTCTAACATGGCTAAGTGATCACCAATACTTAGGGCTAAAGCACCACCGCTTCCCCCTTCACCAGTAATAATCACAATAATAGGGACCTTTAAATCACTCATCATCATCAGACTCTGACCAATTGCTTCACCAATACCATTCTCTTCAGAACTAATACCAGGATAAGCACCTGGTGTATCAATAAAAGTAATAATAGGACGATGGAACTTCTCTGCCTGTTTCATTAAACGCATCCCTTTACGATACCCTTCAGGACTTGCCATGCCAAACTGACACTTTAAATTTTCATCAATACTTCTTCCTTTTTGATGTCCAATAATTGTGACTGGCATGTTATTAAACATTCCAATACCACCGACAATGGCCTGATCATCCTTGAAATAACGATCGCCACGCATTTCTACAAACTCATCAAACACATGATCAATAAACTCATGTATATGAGAACGTTCAGGTTTTCTCGCAAGATAAACACGATCATATGCACAAAGATGTGAATATGTCTCTTTCTTATAATCATTGATTGTTTCTTCAATCTTACTGGAATCTATTTCTCTATCATTCTTAATGACTGCAAGCTTCTTTTCTAGCTCTGCAATCTTTTCTTCCTTTTCCTTTAAAGACATAATTCCTCCTTATGCATGCATACGTAATAATAAAGCCAATGTGTCACGCATCTTCTCACGTTCCACAATCATATCTACAAAGCCATGATCTTCTAAGAATTCAGCACGCTGGAATCCAACAGGTAGCTTTGTCTTCATAGTACTTTCAATAACTCTAGGTCCTGCAAAACCGACTAAAGCTTCTGGTTCTGCAATATTAATATCACCAAGCATTGCGAATGATGCAGTAACACCACCTGTTGTAGGGTGCGTTAAATAAGAAATATAAAGAAGTCCAGCATCTAAATGACGTTTTAATGCAGCACATGTTTTACCCATCTGCATTAAAGAGAAGATGCCTTCCTGCATTCTTGCACCACCACTTGATGTAAAAACAATCAAAGGTAATTTCTTTCTTGTTGCCATTTCAATTGCACGTGTAATCTTTTCGCCAGCCACACTACCCATAGAAGCCATCATAAAACGGTGATCCATCACAACGACAATCGTACGCATATGATCAATACGACCACCCGCGACAACAACGCCATCATGTAATCCTGTCTTATATTCATACTTCTCAAGTTTTTCTTCATAACCAGGGAATCCTAATGGATTTCCTGATTTCATAGAAGTGTAGTATTCCTTATATTTGCCATGATCAAATAACGCATCTAGACGTGCATAAGCATCAATGAAGAGGTGATGACCACACTGTGGACATACCTGTAAATGATTCTTTAAATCAAGTGTACGAATTGTACTATTACAATTAGGACATGCCTGATATAATCCATCAGGCACTTCCTGTTTCTTGACTTTGTTGTCTTTATTTAAATAACGACGAAAGTCCTGTAACTGTTGTTTTCTTTTCTTCCAGATACTATCCATTTTCACTCACCATCTCATCTAAATGTGTTTCAATAAAGCTTGTATTAAAATGTCCTTTAATATAATCAGGCTGATGTAGGATGTAGAACTGTAATGTCTGGTTAGTTGTAATACCTTCAATTACAAGCTCACTTAAAGCGCGTCTCATACGCTTAATTGCTTCTAATCGAGTAGGGGCGTGGACAATCACTTTTGCGACCATTGAATCATATTGAGTAGGGAGCGTATAACCTGTATATAACATCGTATCCACTCTAACACCTGGGCCTCCAGGTAAATGCATGAAGTTCACCTGACCAGGACATGGTCTAAAGTTATGGAAGGGATCTTCCGCATTAATACGACATTCAATAGAATGACCCTGTAAAGTAATATCTTCCTGTTTAAAGCTTAAAGGTAAACCTGATGCAATACGGATCTGCTGCTTAATGAGATCAATACCAGTGACCATTTCAGTAATAGGGTGTTCTACCTGAATACGCGTATTCATCTCAATAAAGTAATAGTTGTTGTGTTCATCTAAAACAAACTCAACAGTTCCAGCATTGGTATAACCAGCACCCTGTGCAGCTTTGACTGCAGATTCACCCATTTGCAAACGTAAAGATGCATCAAGTACCTTACATGGTGCTTCTTCTATCATCTTCTGATTACGTCTTTGAATAGAACAGTCTCTCTCACCTAAATGAATCACATTGCCATGCTCATCCGCTAAAATCTGGAACTCAATATGCTTAGGATTCAATACAAGTTTCTCTACATACATATCATCATCCCCAAAGCATGCTTTGGCTTCTGCCTTGGCAGTCATAAAGGCATTCTCTAGTTCATCTTCACTAAAGGCCTTACGCATCCCACGTCCTCCACCACCAGCACTTGCTTTAATAAGCACAGGATAACCAATCTTATTGACAATTTCTTTTAATTCTTCATATGTATTGACTGAACCATTAGATCCTGGGACGACAGGAACACCTGCTTCAATCATCATTTCTCTTGCCTTAGACTTATTACCTAACGCATCAATAACATCACCCTTAGGACCAATAAACTTCAGTCCACAGGTTTCTACAAGTCTTGCAAAATCACTATTTTCAGATAAAAAACCAAAACCTGGATGAATCGCCTGACATCCTGTCTCAACAGCTACAGTAATAATTGATTCCTTATTTAAATAACTATCAGCACTCTTAGGACCACCGACACATACTGCTTCATCCGCTAACTGTACATGTAATGCATTCTGATCAGCCGTAGAATAAATGGCTACCGTTAAAATATCCATCTCTTTACATGCACGAATAATACGAACAGCGATTTCTCCACGATTCGCAATTAAAATCTTCTTAAACATACTATTCCTCAATGATCATTAAAGTCTGATCAAAGCTGACTAAATCTTCATCCTTCACTAATAGAGAACGGACAGTACCATCTACAGGTGCTTTGATTTCATTCATGACCTTCATGGCTTCAATAATACATAATGTCTGTCCCTTAGTGACTTTTGACCCTTCCTTGACAAAAGGCTGATCATCTGGGGAAGGTGAAGAATAATAAACTCCTACAAGAGGGGCTTTTACTTCAGTACCACTAATAACTGTTTTTTCTTCCTTTACTTCTTGTACAACAACAGGCGCACTTTCACTAGATACAGTGACAGGTGCAGTTACCTGCACCTGTTGACTCTTTTCAAGTTCAAGTTTCACGCCTTCCATTTCAATTTTCATCTTATCGATATCAGCTTGTTCAAAAGCTTCCATCAACTCTCTGACTAAATCCATAGAAAACCTTCTTTCTTTGAAATTCAAACTATTTATTTAAAAAATTAAGCATTTGCTTCTAAGTAATCAACAATGTCCTTTACAGTAGCCATTTTGTTAGCTTCTTCATCAGGAATCTGTACATCGAATTCATCTTCTACAGCCATAATTAATTCAACGGCATCTAATGAATCTGCATCAAGATCATCCTTTAAAGATGCTTCTAATGTCACCTGTTCTTCATCACAGCTAAGTGAATCTACAATAATATCTTTTACCTTATCAAATGTTGTCATGTTTATATCCTCCTTATGACAATACTGTCTTTTTTAATACAATCTTTTCTAATTTAAATGCGATCATGCAGCTGACTGCAATCTTTAGTGCATCACCAAGTAAGAATGGTAATACACAAGTCATTAATGTACTTAGAAGTGCTGCTTTCATTGTATACATGAAGTAAATACTTCCAAGTCCATAAGTAATAGCTGTTCCAATAATCATGGCAAGAATATGTCCCTTAACTGAACGGTTATGAGTAATAATAGTACTCATAACTAATGCCATAATAGGAAAACTGAATAAGAATCCTCCTGCCGGACCTATAAGAGCACCCATACCACTATTGAAATTACTAAATACTGGAAGACCAATAGCTCCCATAATCAAATAACAAAGCACTGTATAGAATGCATGGTTTGGTGTCATAAGACACGCAATGAGATAGATGGCCAGGGTTTGCAATGTGATAGGAACAGCTGTAGGCAATGCCACAGAAATCTGTGATAAACAGATCAGTACTCCTAACATTAATGCGTCTCTGACTAGATTTGAAACATTAGATTTCATATCATTCTCCTTTTCACTACTTGGAATATCAAGCTATTCCTTGACTTGCATTATAGACCTTTGATTTTAAAAATCAAATAAATTAGCAATAAATATGACAAAAGCGCCATAATTGTACAACAAATATACTAGTTTGAAATTAAAACTAATAGAACAAGCACTTACATTTAAGTCAAATATGTTGATAAATGGCATAAAAAAGAGAATAATAGAGATAAGAAAGTGAGGGATATATATGAAAAAGATCACAATGTTTTATTTAGAAGAATGTCCATTTTGTCAGAAGGCAAAAAAAGCGATGGATGAACTTATGACAGAAAACAAAGCATATCAGTCATTGGATATAGAAAAAATTGAAGAAAGTGAAAATGTCGCTTTAGCTGAAAATTATGATTATTATGCAGTTCCTTCTTTATTTATTGGAAAAGAGAAGTGCTTTGAATGTACAATCCAGGATGATTTTGATTCAATCAAGGCAAACTTCAAACGTGTCTTTGATGAGGCTTTAAAATAATGGGGCATTTCTATTTTACACGCCATGGTCAGACAATCTGGAATGTAGAAAATAAGATCTGTGGGGCAACGGACATTGCCTTAACAGAATTAGGACATAAGCAGGCTATAGAACTTGGATATTATATTAAGAAACATCATATCCATATAGATCAAATTCTCTATTCACCACTTAGTCGTGCAAAGGATACTGCCTTACATATATCTGAAGTAACAGGTATACCAGCAAGAGAAGAATTAAGACTTAAGGAACAGAACTTTGGGAAATATGAATCTACACCTAGAGATGGAGAAGAATTCAAGCAGGCAAAGACATGTTTTGTGAACTCTTTTGAAGGAGGAGAAACAATGTTGCATCTTGCTCATCGTATCTATAGTTTATTAGATGATGTGAAGAAGGATGATCAGCATGTTTATCTTTTAGTTGCCCATAATGGTATTTCGCGTATTATTGAATCTTATTTCCATGATATGACTAATGATGATTTTTCTGCCTTTGGTATAAAAAACTGCGAATTAAAGAAGTATGAGTATTAAGAAGTACAACAAGTACTTCTTTTTTTTGTTGAATATGTGACCGATTTCATTATAATAAGATAGTGATGGAGGAATAATAGAATGAGACCAAAAATACACTTTACAGCACCTAGAAACTGGATCAATGATCCTAATGGGCTAACTTATTTTAATGGAGAATATCATATCTTCTACCAGCATTTCCCATATGATACATCATGGGGTACAATGCATTGGGGACATGCAGTCACTAAGGATTTCCAGACATTCAAGCATCTTCCAATCGCTTTATATCCTTCTAAGGATTATGACAGAAACGGAATCTTCTCAGGTTCAGCACTTAACTACAATGGTAAGATGTATTTATATTACACTGCCATTAAGTATGGTATTGAAAATCCTGAATATATCCATAAGCCACTTATTAAAGATGATCTCATTGCATCACAGGCATTATTAATCAGTGAAGATGGTTACCACTTCAACAACAAAGAATCTAAATACAAGGTTGTTGATGTAATTACTGATTCTTCTTTAGGACATGATCAGCATACAAGAGATCCTAAAGTCTGGTTAGGTAAGAATGGACATGTTTATATGATCCTAGGAAGTAAGGTTCCAAATGGGGATGATTTTGATGGAGAAGTATTATTCTACGAAAGTGAAGACGGAATGACATTTACTTATAAGAATAGATTCGTCGATTCTTCAATTGGAAACATGTGGGAATGTCCAGATCTATTTGAATTAGATGGACAGTACTTCTTAGTCTTCTCACCTGAAAACTTAGATGGATATCCACGTCCTAATAGTAATGCGGCTATTATGCCAGTCAACTTTGATGAAGAAACATGTACAATGTCTAAGGCGGGAGACCTTATGTTTATTGACTATGGCTTTGATTTCTATGCTCCTCAGACATTCTTAGATGAAAACAATAAACGTACTATTTTAGGATGGATGAGAATGAAGGAAGTCTTAGAAGGTGAAGAATGGATTGGTTTATTCACAATGCCACGTCATCTTTCTTGTAAAGACGGGCATGTTTATCAGGATGTACATCCATTAATTAAGAATACGTTTGTGCATACAACAGATACTATTGATTTTGATGAACCTTTCTTAATGAAAACAACACTAGAAGACTATGAAACAATCACTTTAGGCGGTGTTAAGATTTCTTATGTTGATGATCAGTTAGTCGTAGATCGTACAGCTGTATCTGTGAATAATGATGAACTATACAATATTCATAAAACACCTGTATTAAATGGTCAGTGTGATTTAGAAATCTATTACGATGAAGGTGTTATCGAAATCTTTGTGAATAATGGTTATTATGTAGTGAGTCAGATTATCTACCATCTACAGGAAGAAGACACACATATCTCAGACTGCACAATCTATACAAGATAAATCATTTGCATATTTTCCATAAAACTTTATATCTGATTTTTGATTATCCCTATAAATATTACACTTTCAAGCATTTCGAAGTATAGAAAAACACTCATTTTACCACGAATATACCACGATTGAACGAGCCTTGATATGACGATAAAATAGCACTAAAAAGACACCATTGACACATTGAAGTGGTGTCTTTTATTAATAAGCAGTCAATCCTAAGACTAACTGCTTTTGCAAAATAAAGGTAATCACTATTTTGTTTGTTTCTTTAGAATAATATAGCTTGCAATCACAACTACAAAGAATACTAACACGAAAACTAAAGTATGAAATATTCCTATCGGATAAGGTGCAATCCACCCTTCTAGTTTGAAAACCAATCCTGAAATATATCCTGTAATCATAGAAATAGGCATAAAAGCAACTCCGATTATATTAAGCCAATTTACATAAAAGGGGGATTTTTCTTCCGATAGTATTCTCGCTATAAAATATCCAACAATCCCTATAGCTTGAATAATCATTGAACCCCAAACTGCTTCCATTGTTTGTTCTGCATACCAATTACCAAATGCACAAAACAGCCCAATAGCAACAAAAGCTGTTGATGATATATAAAGTACCTTACTCGTAAGCTCTTTATTTTTTTGTTCTTTGTCTGCTACTGGTTCAATTCCCTTTAGGATATAGTCAGTTGTTACTCCAAAAAAATCACTCATTATAATTATTTTTTCTAAGTCAGGCGTACTTTGTTCACTTTCCCATTTGGAAACAGCCTGCCTTGAAACTCCAACTTTATCCGCAAGTTCCTCTTGTGATATTCCTTTTGATTTCCTTAAATATTGTATTCTGTCTGCCATATTCATTAGCTAACACTCCTTTCTTTCATGGTGTAATTTTAGCAATATTATCAGTTGCATAGCCACCATTTAGATATGGAAATATGTCAACTGGCAGTTGCAATGATGTTTTTTGACAAATCAGCAGAATATTCTTGCTTATAACGTAATTTAAACATATCCATATTATAACAGTTCCATATATCCGCCACAACAAAAATCAGCACACCCCCTTGACATTTTTCTGTCTTGAAAAATACACACTTTTTCTTTCTTCCTCTTGATTACCAACCACAGAAAAGAAAAAGCCCTGTCAAGAGCCTTGCCACCATTGGTGGTGCTTTGCACTCTTTACTGGGCTTTTTGTTTGCTGTATCTTCCATGCAAGAGGAAATTAAAGACCTCTGTTCCATTTCGCCTTTAGATAATCTTCATAGTCTGCTTCATTGAAGTCTACTTGTGGAGAAGTGTCGGGTATGTTGTTTCTGTTGTCTATATCCGCAAGCTGACGAAATATCCAGTCATCATAAGGGTCATGGTATTTATACTCTTTGGGCTGTTCTCTGTATCGGTCTAACCCTCGCATTTCCTTATGTACTTTCATCATGCGTTCTATTTTTTGACGTTGTATCAACTGCTTGATTTCCATAAGTTCTTCCAACTCCGTAACCTCATTGGTAATGTAGTTATGGATATACTGTATGAGTTTGGTTTCCATGTAAAATCTGCATTCTTTTTCATCATTGAAAAATTCATTTTCAGACAGATAATCTAAGGAAACATTGAAGTCCTGTTCCCGTTTGATAATATCCATGATATATGGTTCGGTGTGGTCAATATACTTCCATTCTCCTGATAATAATTCATTGGGCGTTACTCCCAGCACGTCCATTATCTTTTCTAATGTGTCAAAGGTAGGATAATTCACACCCCGTTCAATCTTGGAAAGGCTCTGCATATTGATACCGATTTTATCCGCAAGTTCCTGTTGTTTCATTCCTCTAAATTTTCTTATGGTCTGTATATTATTTCCTAAATGGCTTATTTTCATTGCATAACCCTCCATATCTCGTTATATCTTCACTATTATAAGTCTATCATGCTTAATATGATTTGTAAAGATAAAAAAAGATGTTGACAAATAAGCATATAAGAATTACTATGTTCTTGTAATCAAATAAGCACAATAGAATGAAATACAAAAACATTCAAAAAGAAATACCTATCTGATTAAACCCGTAGATATGAATATCGGTTGAAATGGAACTTGTTAGAAAAGGCAAAACAGAACTTGCTGGCAAAGTATTTCTGACACGGTGGCGGAAGCCTCTCAGGCTTGCCGCCATGACACCCTGTGTCAAGGGGAAGAAATGCTTTGTCTGCTGGCGAGCCTGCGAGCCTTGATTGTGCCCCCGTTATCTAACAGGGGGGCACTATTTCACAAAAGACAAGTCAAAAACCATACAACCCCAAAGCTGTAAGGAGTAATGAAGAGTTTTAAGAAGATAGTACACTTCACATTCTTTTGAATAGTGGTTTACAGGTATTTCAAGGCTATTGTGGGATTGGAGGAATACAATGAACAATTTAGAATTTGCACTTGAAATGAAGAACAAACGTCTTGCCAGCGGTCTTTCACAAGGAGAACTTGCAAGTCTTACCCATGTATCAAGATATAGTATCAACCGCTTTGAAAACGGAAAAGCCAACGCCAGCAAGGAAACACAAAATATTATCCTGCGTTGTCTGAATTACTATGTCTGCGATAAGCCTTTTTATCTGCTCATGGATTATCTGTCTGTCCGTTTCCCAACGACTGACGCATTGGGAATTATCCGAAAGGTGCTTGGCATGAAAGCAGATTATTTTATCCATTATGAATATGGGTATTATGGCTATAAGGAGCATTATGCCTACGGAGAAATCAAGGTTATGGCTTCTGATGATGAACACATGGGCGTATTCTTGGAATTAAAAGGGGCAGGCTCACGCAACATGGAATATGTTTTACAGGCACAGAACAGGGATTGGTATTCGTTCCTAAACCGCTGTCTTGACTGTGGCGGTGTTATCCGACGTTTTGACTTGGCAATCAATGATATGTGCGGTCTGCTGGATATTCCCACCTTGTCTGAAAAATATAAAAATGGCGGTGCGGATTGTCGCTGTAAAAACTATGAAAATGTGCAAGGCGGTAAACTAAGCGGAAAAAACCGCAATTTAGCAAGTACCCTTTATATCGGCTCGAAAGCAAGCACAAAATATTTCTGCCTGTATGAAAAACAAAAGGAACAGGCAACCAAAAAGAAACATACGGATATTATCAACCGCTTTGAAATTCGTCTGCGTGATAAAAAGGCAGTACAGGCAGTTGAGGAACTGTTATTGACATATAACCCTCATGGGCTAGTATTTTACCTCATTACTGATTTTGTGGAATTTCCCGATTATCCATTGTGGGAGATATTCATTTCCCATGATAATTTACCTTTTGAAATGAACCCAGTACCCGTCAATATGGAACGCACTCTGCAATGGCTGGAAAGACAGGTCATTCCGTCCATTGTGATGATAGAGGAAATCGACAGGCTGACAGGCTCAGACTACATGAAAATGATTGATGAATGTACCCACCTTTCTGAAAAACAGGAAATGCTTGTGGAACAGATGTGTACGGACATAGCAGACGTAATCGAAAGTGAGGGGGTGTTTTATGAGTAATGCACAGGATATTCCCGTATGGGAAAAATACACCCTTACCATTGAAGAAGCGTCAAAGTATTTCCGTATCG
>ENA-OPRR01000261-OPRR01000261.1-human-gut-metagenome-genome-assembly--contig:-NODE-261-length-57990-cov-6.037111_pt1 | contig 57990 bp, 37 predicted proteins | sample MGYA00241796_ERZ501883 | MGnify/ENA primary metagenome ERZ501883 (study PRJEB25962, sample SAMEA2042406) | human gut metagenome | biome: human gut; feature: human-associated habitat; material: faeces...
GTCTTTTCTCCCGCGGTGGAGGAATCGAACCCGCTCACCTCGTAATCCTCTACAGCAGCCTCGCTGCCGTCGCTGTAATGAGCGGTTACCACCAGTCCAGTCAGATCCAGCTCGTCTCCGATCTCATACTCAGTCTTGGTCGGGCCGCTCACCGTGATGGATTCCAGAGTGACCTCGGGTTTCTCACTGTATTTTTCGTTCAGATAAGCATTAATCTGCTGAATTTCGGCCAGTCCCAAAGCGCGGTTATAAATCATAATTTCGGCTACGTCGCTTTGATTGTACCAATTCTCAGAGTGGCTTCCTACCGGATATCTTCCTATGTATCCAATATCGTCTTTTACGTTTGTAAATACTGCGGCGCCATTGTCTCTATTCATTACTTGCTGGTCTCCAACATAAATAGTCTCACTGGCGCCATTTTTTACGACCATCGTGGTGCTGAAGCTATCGCCAATATTTTCCGGACGCTCATACAGCATAAACCCGCCGTTATCCGCGGAGCTTCCGCTGCCAAATCTTGCGTTAATATTGCTTTGGGTCGGCGTTACGACAAATTTGCTCCAGCCAGCGCCGTACTCATGGAAATAAAGCAGCGGGATATTGTCTCCGCCCATCGTATCGGAACGGTCGGATTTGCTGGAAGATACGATCACAACTGTGGCTTCCGCTGTCTGATCAAGATTGTCAAAAGGAAATTGCATACCGTCTGACGTGCCGTTAAAGCGGACGACCGGTTTTCCGTTATATCCGTCTTCAACCAGTGTAGGCGACGTCAAGTTTTCCCCAGCTTGAGGATTCTGCGCGATAGTCGCGTTGTTTCCGTTGCCTGAATTATCTTTCCAAACGCTGATTCTTCCATCCTGGCCAAGCTCAACGCCTTCATCTGCCTTCAGCCAAAGATTTAAGTCTTCATCCGGAATTTCGGTAATGGCTTCTCTCAGGTCATCAATTGCGTTGACCAATTCCTGATAAGCGGTTTTTACCTCTTCATAAGAACAATTTCCCTCTACGACAGAAGCTTTCACTTCCAGCGCTTTGTTATACTTCTCTTGGAGGTTGTTCAAGCTGGTCTCGCTGTACTTGTCCTCCGCTCCGTCTTCATTCAGAATCTCCGACGCATTGTCCAGCGCAGGATTCAGAGCGCTCAGATAAGCCTTCTGCATCATATACACCTGCAGCTGGGCAATCTCCTCCTCTGACAGCGCGCGGTCGTAAATCAAAATTTCTGAGATGCCGCCTTTGAAATACCCGGGGGCTCCGCTCGCCGTATAGCCTACCGTCATGATATCGGAGGTGTTCGCTATTTTTTCATTCTTTCCAGTCTCGGTCTTAACCAATTTTCCCGCGTCGTATAAATATTCCGTTGTGCCGTCCTTTACCATGGCGGTCATGATAAAGTCGCTATTTCTCTCGGATCTGTACTCTCTAATGTAGTTATCTGTTTGACCACTGCCAAAGCGGGCGGCGACATATCCTCCGTAGGACGACAAATAGACAGACCCCCATCCGGCGGTTTCACCGAAATACAGCGTACTTCTAGTATCGCCCCAGCTATTATCAGGGTCTTCGCCTGTATAGGAGCTGAACGCCAATATGGTCAATTCGCTTTTCCCGTTTAAATCCAAACCGCTGTCGAAAGCCATTTGATTTGAGGTTCCATCGAATTCCACATAGTTCATGCCTAATTCGGTCGTTTTCAAGGTGGGCTGCTTGCTCTCGTCAGTCTGGACAAGCGTCTGCTCGCCTACCTCATTAGCCCATTGAGAAATCTTTTCCCCGCCGGCAGCCTCGATGGAGTCCGCGTTGAATCTGGCCAGCATGCCGTCGGTGACCGGAATCTCGCTGGAGGATACGGTCAGGACAGCCGCGGACGGTTCGCTGACAGCGCTGTCCTTTACCAGATACAGCACATAACGTCCCGACGCTTTCGGCGCAAGGATAGAGGCAGGATTGATCTCCGCGGATTTGGTCATGGTATCGCTCTCGGCCAACTGCGCGGCGTCTGATATTTCCTCGCCTTCAGGGACAAACCAGGCTATCGCGTCGCTGCCGCACTGCGTCAGGGCTACCTCCTCAGAGGGATTGCTGACAGTGTTTTTGCTGAAGGTTTTGTCTACGTCGGTAATATACGTGCTGAAGTGAATCGTAGATTCCGCATTGGTCAGGTCGGTAAGGGTTAAGGTATACTCGCCCTCTTCGGGAATTTTATGACCGGAGCTGATTTCCTCGCCGTTGAGCAAGGCCTTGGAAAGATACTCGGTTTTTAATTCTACCTTAAAGGGCTTAAGCTGGCTGGTCTGATAACGGCCGCCTTCCTCTACGTTTTCAGTTAGGCTTACTCCGGAAATAATGATCTCGCCCTTGGAGGCTTGAGATACTTCTTGGCCGTTCACAAGATACAGCTTATAATTTCCCGCTTCAGAAGGAGCCTTGATTTTTCCGTCTGCCGCTTTGGTCATCGTATTACCCTCGGTAAACTCTTGGGTACCTTCCGGTGCCAACCAAATCTCGCTCTGAAGATAGGACTGGTCGACTTTAAAGTCCAGCTCCTGCTCCGGCGCAACATAAAATTTTGTTGAAAGCAGTTCATCCTGCATGTTATACAAGGACTCTGGCACGCGGGCTAAATACTCGTCGCCCGGTCCGGCGTTCGCCAGAATCTCGAATACATCAAGTCCCCAGATTCCTTTCTCGCTGGTATGGGCGTTGGTCACTACCGTGCCTGGTTCCATATTTCCGGTGGTGGTGTAGCTGGCGGATGTGGAATAGTTATCATTCCATACATTATCGCCCTTGTTTCCCCAGTTTCCGCAGTCCACACAGGTTAGGTCAGTGGGGATTTCAATCACATTTCTTTCACCAAGGACATGCTTGGTTCCCTCATCCACATGGATGCCTCTGATATGGTACGGATCCGTGCCGGGTGTTCCGATGGAATCGATATAGTTTTCACTGATAATTGTATCGGGCATATCCCCAAGCGTGTAAATAGCGCCGGCATCGCCCAAAATGGTAATCGTATTGCGGAATACATTATTCGCGATCGTATTGTCGTGGGTTGTTGTCATTGGCTCGCCCGGTACTACCGAGCCGCTGGAGCCATCCATGTTCCACCAGCCCCAGCCAAGGCTCAGACCCGCATACGGCGTATTCTGAAGATAATTGTACTGGTAGGTTATGTGCGCTCCCAGGAAAATCATAACGCCGGCATCGCCCCAGAACATCTTACTGGTATCGCTGAGGAAATTATTCGTTACAGTAAGATATTCGCATGCGCCTTCTACACCGACGTCGTACTTCTCTTTGTCGCTGAACTGGCCTTTATTGCTCCCCTTGTCGCCGATATAAACATGCTGGGGATGTCCTATCAGAATGGAGGAGCCGGCCAAATCATAAATGATGTTGCCGTTCACTACGGTGTTAGTGACATCGTTGACTAAAGATAAGCCGTCATTTCCCGTATGGCAAATAGTGTTGTTTTCAAAGGCCAGGTTTGTGGCGGAGCTGGCCATCACCGCGCCGGGGCCTACGTCATAGGCGCGATAAATATACGGATGCCAGTTTCCGTCGGCGTAAGCGGTAATACCCGCCGCGCCCTGTACGGTGGCTCTGCCGTAGGAGCCTTCCACCTCATACAGGTTCCAGTCCGTATGGGCAAAGGTCAAGCCCTCAAAGGCAATATCATGCACACGGCTGCTGGTGCTTTCACCCTGGAGATTCACTAAGGTTTCCAGCTCGGGGGCAATGACCTCAGCGTTTTCCAGGTTTTCCCCTTCTCTGGGATAGTAGTACAAGCGTTTCTCGGTTTTGTCGAAATAAAATTCTCCCGGCTCGTCAAGCCATTCAAACACATTATAGACCATCTGGTCGCCGCTTGTTTTATAGTAGTTATTCCAGCTGGGCTGCTGCGCGATCGCTCCGTAAGGCATCTGCAGATTCGCAGAAATCTCGTTGTTGCCAATGTCCACCAGCTCATCCACACAGACAATCGCCGTATTCCAGGTTGTCTGAGTCATCAGCTCGATATCGTCAGGATTTCGTGTATCAAGAGGGATATCGCCCTTGGTGAATTTGGTTCCAAGAGAATTATCCCCGCTCTTCCACGCCCAGGTATCATTCTGATCGATATGATAGGTTTCATAGCCTCCATTGCCCCACAATTTCTTTGACGTCATATAGGCCCGCTCGCCGTTTACATAAAGGGCTCTCAGCTTTTCATCGCGCTGATACTCTATACTATAGATCCCGCCGCCTTCCTCCTGCCAATCTCCTTCTATGAGACGGCCGCCGCTGATTACTGGATTGGCTCCTTCGGCGGCTTTGTAATAAATGGTGCACTCGTCGCTGCCAGAATCTTCCGGCGTAAACTCTATGGTATTTTCCAGGAAATAAGTGCCGTCCGCAATTTTCACCACAATATCACCGCCAGTTTTTGGCAAGTCGCGGACTTTCTCTTTCGCTTTTTCAATCGTAGCGAAGGGATTGTCCTGAGTACCGTCACCGGTATTATCGTTTCCCGCAGTAGAAACATAAAGCGTATGCGCTACATTTCTGCTCTCAGCGCCGGAATTATCCGGCAGCGCGGAAGCTGTCATTGTTGTCGGCAGGCTGCTCAACAAAACCAGGGCAGCCAACACTCCACTCAATGCCTTTTTCATAAGAGTCCTCCTTTTGTTTTAGATTTCTTGAAAGCATACCTTTTTAGAATAGCAATATATAATAAAAATAGCACAATATTTTGTGAATTTTTCAAAATATTGCGCTATTTATAAATTTCTAAAAAGGTATAATTTGACGCTCTGATCACTTCCTTTCTCTGTTAAATTTACCATTTTTCTGATAAATCAGTAATTTTTTATATTATATCTCAACACCTCCCATAAGAGAATGGATATTTTTCTTCTATCATTTGTGTTTTTTTAACCTGTTTTTTCTGTGTTATTACTAAAATATAAACGTATAAAACGTTTGGGCAAAGAACTCATTAAAAATTTGACGCAGGACAGATATTAACCTGAAATTTTTACCACTTACAGCTTGCTTGATCTGAAAGCTGATGTATATAGTAAAATTTTTCACAGCTACGCCAACATGAATCTTACGGCATCCTCCATTTCACCCTAAAGCTATCTCCTTTTTTCCCAGACAGGAGCACAATCCCAGTCCTTGATTTTTTCTTTCGGTATTCGCTTTCTCTCCGGTCTGCTGTCATTTTCGGGCCGCAATCTCATTCCCTCTTCTAGCCATTAGACATCCTCCGGTCAAATTCCTGTTCCAGTTTTTCAGCTTGTTTTTTGATTCCTCATTGTTTTTAAAAATGGGGCCTTAAAAATAATTTGAACACACAAATCGCACGTAGAAAACAGAAACCAGAATCCAAAGCCTGAGCATCAGGCTTTGGATTCTGGCCTCTGTTCAAAAAGTTAAGGGCAGCAAAGAAAGGAAAAAAACAGGCACAGGCTTAGAAGCCGAATTTCCAATTCCAAACGAAACCTAGGATTGATGATTACGGCTTTCCCAAAGTGTTTTTTCTGATATCCATAGGTCTCTGGCCCGTAATTTTCTTAAAAACCATGTAAAAATAATTATAGCTGGAAAAGCCTACTTTTTCCGCCAGCTCTTTTCCTTTAAAATTTGTAGACAGCAATAGCTTTTCTGCTTTTCGTATGCGAAATGTATTCAGATAATCATTAAAATTGCTTCCTATTTCTTTCTTAAAAAGTTTTCCTAGATAAGCCGTACTGATATGAAAATCATCAGCAAGATACTGAAGTGAAATATCTGGATTCGAATAATTTTTTTCTATAAATTGAATCGAGTCAAAAACCGGCTTGCTCAAAGTTTTTTCCCTGCTTGTTTCAATCATTTCTATGACCCGCTTCAATATTTCAAGCGTTTGATTTTGTACTCCTTCCGGAGATATTTGAATCATGATATTTCTGAAACTTTGGTTTTTGGTATCAGCGATTTCATGCTGGTCTATAAAAAAATCTTCTGAGAGGCATTGGAACGCCAGCACACTTAATTCTAAAGCGCTATTTTTTAACACATAGATCTCCGCTAGAGGATCGCTGCGGATCTGATCTTCGAACAAAGCCCGGACATAGCGGTCTACCGGCTTAAAGCTGCCTTCCTTGATCAATTCTCGAAAGCGATCGCTGTCAATGCTGACAGCTCCTGGCGCCTTCTCAAAGTATTCATTAATCTCATCATAGTATAAAACTGTGCCGATCCCAAATATAAACCTATACGATAAGGTGCGCAGCGCATTTTTATATGATACATACATCTTACGGGTACTACTCACCTGATTGCCTACAGCTATCGTGACTTCCAGCTTCAAACGCTTTTTTATTTCGCAAATACAGTTCTCCAGCAAAATTTTTAACTGGGTATCCGTCGACCAGCCGCTAAAATCCCTAATAATCATATTTACCCGGCCCGAAAAATCTGTGAACGCCACGCCTTTTCCTGATTTCACCATAATTTCATCACAGATATTGCATGCGCTAAAAATCTGCCATGAGGCATCATCCTCTACCATGCTTTCATTCTTCGCTATTTCAACGGATACTATGCTAAAGCAGCCCGAGGATAAGTCAAGCTGTAATAATGCCAGCTTATCTTTCAATTCTCTAGAGGAAATAGTTCCCGATATCAGCCTGTTTAATACATTATTTTTCAATAGCGCCAGGTATTCGTTATTGTGAAGCCTTGAAATTAAGCTGTCCTCCAGACTATCAATGATTTCTTCAATGATCCGGATAATTTCCTCCTTTCCCGAGGGCTTCAAAAGGTAATCGACCGCACCGTATTTCATCGCCTCGCGGACCCTTGCGAAATCATTGTAGCCGCTTAACACTATAAATTTGCATTCTGGATATTGGCCGTGAATTCTTTTAGCCAATTCCAGCCCGTTCATAACCGGCATTTGAATATCCAGAAGGACGATATCCGGACGCTGGTCTTCAATGATTCCCAGCGCCTCACGGCCGTTTATCGCTTCTCCAATTATGGTAATTCCATAATCCTGCCACGGCAACAGCCTTTTGAGTCCTTCTCTCACCTGTTTTTCGTCATCTACGATGAGTAATTTATACATCCGTCCTGCACATCCTTTTGAGTTAATATTGGAAAGGTAACCTTTACTGCGGTGCCAATTCCAGCTGTGCTTTTAATCATCAGCCCATATTCTTCACCAAAAAGGAGTTTTAGCCTGGCCTGGACATTTTGCAGGCCGATACTCTTAAATTCATCTTGGAGAACCTGTTGATTTAATTTCTCGCAGATTTCCTGTAGGGTATCCTTCTCAATTCCTTTTCCATTGTCGAAAATCGTGATTTCCAGCCTTTTACCCTCTTTTTCCGAAGCGACGATGCCGATAAATCCCTTGTCTTCTTTATCAGCGAACGCATGTTTTATAACATTTTCTACCAATGGCTGGAGGATAAGCTTGGGAATAAAATCATCAAGATATTCATCCGGTATTTGTATATTTACTTCCAATCGTTCTTCGTACCTATATTTTTGAAGCCTTAAGTAAGTATCTATATACTCTAACTCATCTTCCAGTGTTATAAATTTATCAGTGGTCCCGCTGCTCCAGCGGAGCAGCTTTCCTAAAAGGACGATCATTTCTCCCGTATCTTCATCCTGCGCCGCCAAGGCTTTCGCCCGTATGCTGTCCAGAGTATTATATAAAAAATGAGGATCTATCTGGGTTTGAAGCGCATTTAATTCCGCGTTTTTCCGCTGAATTTCAGCTGCATATACCTCTGAAATATAGCTGTTCAGCCTTTCGCACATTTCATTGAACGCCTGACTAATGACGCCGATCTCATCCTTTGATTTGATTGGAATCTGTAAGCTGAAATCCCCCGCCTGCACCTGCTGCATCGAATGAAGCAGCGTTTGAACCTGGCGGTTAAAAATTCGATAAATGAAAAGGCAAACCATTATCGTGAGGATAATCGCCGCTACCATAACCACATAAATCTGATTATTGATTTCCTGTAATTCTTTCGTCATGTCCTTATTCGAAAGAACATATACCGTTTTAGCCCCAGAGGTGCCTACGTCTTTTATTTTAATATATTGATCCGCTTCGGACTGAGGCACCGGTTCCGCTGTTTTTCCCCAATTTTCTTGATTTGTAGAATACAGTATCTGCTTTTTACTATTTATGAGAGTTAGTTCTCCCTCCATCGATGTGTTTGACAGCGGATTCTGTTTTTCTATCATCTCCAATGGCACATTCATGATAAACACTCCTACCATTTCCCTTTGAGGAAAGATAGAGGAATCAAATATTTTCCCTACAAAAGAGAGAACAGGTTCCCTTTCCCTCAAGGTATAGGAGGAGGGATCGTCATAAATCATGCAAATCGTCTCGTCAGAATTGAGAAATTCTTCAACAGCCTTATAATGTACAAAATCAAAACTAGGTTTTACATTGATATATTTATCGCCTGAATATGAATATACGGTTCCATTGAGCGAACTGATAATGACATCGCTGATATCCGGATCTGCAGAAAACACTCCCTTTGAAAACGCTTTTACAATTTCGATTTTATTGATCTGATAGGCCTCATCCGGGTTTTGGTTCACCGCAGCAACAATTTCAGAAATGGAATCGTTGTGGATATAATTATAGAGGCTGTAAATCCTATTATATTTATCATTACAGTAATCCGTCAGACTGTCCAGCTTTGTATCTCCCAGCATAATCTCCTTTTCCATCACCGTTTTGGAAAAACGCTGCATGATGTAGGATGAAGTAACCAAAACAGCAATAATTAAAATACACTCAAATAGTATCAATATTTTAAGAAAAATGCCTGGATGCCTCAGCTTCTCTTTCATTTTTCTGATCCACATATTCCAGAGCCCTTTCCAAATTCCTAACTTCTGCGGTGCCGATACATTACAATGACATTTGGCCAGCAAACGGCTCCTTCGTTAAATATACCGCAACAGCTTCAAAGTCTTGCTCAAATTCTAACGTCAGACTCCCGTTATCCAGTCTGATCTGGTGATCCAGTTCCTCATACGCCATCTTGATCCGGTATCCCTCTCCAACAGGCAGGCTTACTTTCGTATTCTGCTGGCATTCAAACCGGTGGATCACACATAAGGCTTCCTGATGGTCATGTGAATATCGAACGATCCCTTGCCATCCTTCAAGACACCGCCAGCTGTTCTGTTCTGTGCCATAAAAGCAGGTATTCCCATCTCGTATGATATGGCTGACCGCCCTATAAAATTCAATTCCCCGATCCACCAGTTTCCACTGTCCCTCGGAAAGAGTATGCACGTCCCCCGACAAGCACATAACGCCCAGAAAGGTATTCGCCATGGAATAAACAATTCTTTTCCCTGTGTCTTCAGCTCGAAGGACAGCCCATATCTCGCTTTGGCCAGGCGGAATCATCCGATGGACATTGGCCGCGATAACAGGAATCTCTTTTTCCTCATGCGCGTCTGAAAAAGACACCATATCGCATAATTCAATCATGGATGGCTCCATTCTATGGCCTCCGGAAGCGCACACCTCAATCACCAGGCCTGGCAGCCTATCCCGTATCTTTCGGAAGAAGTCCTGAGCGGCCTGCATATTCTGCCGCAGCCCCTCTCCCAGACTCTCCGCCCCGTCGCATCCGATTCCAATGCTCTCGTTGTAATCTGCTTTGAGGTAGCCAAACCCATAATACTCCAAAAATCCGATCACTTTCTGCGACAGATAATCTTGAGTCCACGGATCCCTCATATCCCAAAAGCGCCGCCCGCCCGCTGTAATAACCTTGCCGTTTCGTTTCAGCAGGTGGTCCTCAAGCCAGAATGCCTTTGAATCCTTCCCGCATATTTCCATTTCAAACCAGATTCCAGGAATGAATCCAGCGTCTTTGATTTTATCTACTGTCGCCTTAAGCCCTTGCGGGAACAGCTCCTGAGAAACCTCCCAATCGCCCATATTGCTTTCCCAGCCTTTTACCGGATCCGCATACCAGCCCGCGTCAATGACAAAATACTGGAAGGGCCGGCTCCCCAGTGCCGTTAAGATCCGGCTGATATTCTCGTCGGAAGGCTTTCCCCAGGTAGTGCAAAACTCATTAAATATTACCGGCAGCTCCTTTTGACCATCTTCTTTTTTCCACATCTGCGTCAGTCTCTGGCAGGCGCTGTCTACATTTTGTCTGCAAACGGTGAGGCAGGCGGGAGCGGTACGGAAATATTCTCCCGGCCTCAGCTCCTTGCGCCAGTGGCCAAAATCGTAATCCGCGATTCCTCCTGACATACAAAGCGCGTCATCTCTTCGGTAGAGTTCCATCTGCCAGCTTGAGGGACATGCCAGGCAGGCCGCCCACACCACGTTTTCCTTCGTATCCTCCACCGCTTCAAACGGATAATAGCCGCGAACCGGAAGAGAGCCCTTCTGGCCGATTTTATCGCTGTAGGCTCCGTGGCGCGACCAGGACGGGTCTAACAGCAGCTCGCTTGCCGTTCTGGTTTCCAATCGTCCTTCCGCACTCCATTTGCTTCGTATTCTATGCACAATGAGCCGATTAACCGCTTCATCCTCGGCAAACGGTGTAATCCCGCCGACCGAAAAGCTGGCCAGAAATTCAAGGACAATCGGCTTTTTCCCTAAATTTCTAATCCCTGTAGATACCCAGAGGGCCGGATCTCCATTTTTATATCTTAGGATATGTAGTATTTCGCTGCCTAACGCGTCCTCTAGAACTGTTGTGACGCAAATTCCCTCTTCGCTTTGTTCCACTTTCTGCTCTTTATATTCCATTCGGCTTACTGTTTCGCTGTTGCGCATTGTCATACCGTTGGCAAAGCCATAGGGAAAGGCGTCTCCCTCTTTCTTCCACTGCACCAGCGGATCAACCTGATAGCGCCTGCCCTCTTTTATGAACGGCTTCATAGACGCCGGATACAGCTCCATGCCCACCTGGCCGTCTTCGGCCAACACATACCTAACGCTCATATCTCCTAAAGAGTATTCGGATAGTATCTTCATAAAAACCTCAACCTTTCAAAGCTCCCGCGGTTAGCCCCTCGATGAATTGCCGCTGGGCCAGCAGATACGCAATAATAATCGGAAGCGTAGCAAACATGACATAAGCGAACACGCTTCCCCAATCAGAAGCATATGGGCCAATCGCCGTATAAATTCCTACTGTAATTGTCTTAATCTGTCCAATTAGCAGCGGCGTGAGGAAATCGTTCCACATGGAAAGGCCGATAAAAATGGCCACCGTGGTCGTACATGGCTTTACCAGCGGAAAGATAATAGACGTAAAGATTTTGAACTGGCCGGCGCCATCAATAATCGCGGCTTCTTCTAATTCTTCCGGCGTCGATTTAATAAAGCCTTGATACATAAATACCGAAAACGATATGCTTCCCGATACAAATACCATAATCAATCCCGGCAGGTTTCCGATTAAACCAATTCCTTTGAAAATGGAAACAAGCGGAACGTAAACAATTGCATAGGGCACCATCAATCCAAGCAAAAAATAGATGTAAAGCCCTTGCGACAGTTTTGATTTCATTCTGGCAAGATAGTACCCAGCCATTGCGGATACTAAAATACAGATAGACGCTCCAAATATGGTAATGCATAAAGAGTTGAAATACATTTCTCCCAGATTGACATTGGGATTTTTTATTACCTGAACGATATTATCAATAATGGGCGGAAGGGGAAAAGACATAGGCGAAGCGGCAATCTCTTTTGTACTTTTAAAGATGTTGATCAGCGTAATATACAATGGGGTTGCGAAGATTACCGCCAGTACCACTAGAAATATCTTTAAAATTATGTCTAAAGCGCTTGTCTTTTTACTTTTGATCTTCATGTTAGGATACCTCCAATTTTTTGGATAGTTGGATCTGCAAAACAGAGATTGCAGCGATTACAATAAACAGAAACACTGCGATTGCAGAAGAATAGCCCAACATATTATTTCCAAAAGCTTGGGTTACAATATTGTATGTCACAGTTTCTGTAGCATAACCGGGCCCGCCGTTTGTAATTACTTTGACAATATCGTATTGTTTCATTTCGGTCATAATGCTCATAATGACCGAAATGGTGATACCGGGAACGATCATAGGAAGCGTTACATAGCGGAACTGATGCCAACGGCTTCCGCCATCCATGATACAGGCTTCATACAAGGACTGAGGCACTGTCTGTATGGAGGCCAGATACAGCACCATATGAAAGCCCAGCATCCTCCAGATTTCAATGACGCAGATACTCCAGATGGCGTTATTGGCATTACCTATGTAATCTGCGGCCAAGTTTTCCAGGCCCACCATATCCAGCAAAGAATTAAGCACTCCGGTATAGGAAAGAATAGCAAGCCAGATAAAAGAGATTGCTACTGTACTAAGCACATAGGGCAAAAAGAAAATACTGCGAAATACGTTGGTCATTCGCCTCGCCCGGTTCAGCATCATCGCAATCAGAAGGCCCAATACATTTACTGTCACCGCCACTACAACGGTAATTTTTAGGGTTACAAAAATAGCGTTTCTTAGTCTCTCATCCGACAGCATATCCAGATAATTTTTTGCGCCCGTAATATTATAGGCGGCACTGATCCCGTTCCAATCGGTAAAGCTCAACAAAAACGCTCCGATAATTGGGACAATCATCAGGACCGTATAGATAAGGAATGCAGGTATTGTGAATAATATAGATTTTTTCTTCATAAAATTGACTCCTAAAAATGATTTAGAGTACAAAACTGTTTGATGAGTTTGTACTCTAAATCTTTCTAATTATAGGCTTTACAGCTTATGACTGTGCTTCCAAACGCTCCATTTCCGCGTCCCAGGTTGCCAATTCGGCATCAACGTCAGCTCCTGTAAAGATGTTCTGAAGAGATTTTAAAGTAAAATCCTCGAACCCAGTGGGGAAGGCATCGTCGCCAACCACCTTCATTGCTTCGGGAACCAGCTCGTAGCCTTCCAAATTATTAATAAATTCTGTCTGCACCGGTCCCATATCATAGGTTACGGGCGTTTTGGTAACAGAAAAGGTTCCGTCTGCTTGCAGGTAATATCTGTAAATATCCTCATTTCCGCCAAGCACATACTCGCAGAATTGGAACGCGGCTTCTTTATTCTCACAAGCTTCCGCCACACCCCAATACTGAGGCATTGTGCAATATGTCTTAGCGCCGGAGGGAGTCGGCATCATAAACACACCGAATTCATCCGCGGAATACTCCGTGCTGTTATCAATGGTGGGAGCGCTCCACGCACCGTCCATAAACATCGCCGCGCTGCCGCTCATAAATTCAGAAGTCGCCTGAGTATTGCTAAAGGACATAGAACCCTTGTGGTAATATTTGGTCAGCGACTGCCAGTCCTTCAAAGTCTCAGACAGCACCTCATTGGTCCATGACAATTTTCCATCCAGGATGTCTCTGTTAAAATTCGGATACGCGGAATAAAGCTCGGAATTCACAACGCCGGTCCAGTAGCCAAACGCGGTAGCCCAGATATCAGAGGCGCCGACACCCATCAACGGTGTGTAGCCTTTTTCCTGAAGCTGATCGCATACTTCTATAAACTCATCCCAAGTTTCCGGAATCTTGGTGATGCCAGCCTCCTCGAACTGGGATTTGTGATAAAACACTTGTGTACGGTATGCCTTATAGGCGGGAACCAAGGTCTTTTTTCCATTGAAGGAGACTACAGCGCTTTCTTCATAATTGGCCAAAAGCTCATCCGGAACCTCAGCATATACGCCATCTGTACTAGCCAGATCCACCGGATCGATATTAACGTCAGGCATGTTGCCGGCAGACAGCATTGTCTTTAAAAATTGAGGCCTGGAATCACCTGTCATCAGCACCTTTTCGATCTTTATTCCCGGATTATCGGCTTCAAAGGTATCAATAATATGCTGCCACACTTCCGCTGTATAGTTGTCTGTTTCAAATACAGCCCATGTAATCGCGGCTTCCTCCTCCGGCCCCTCCGAAGAGGCGGCCTCCTGCTGGCTGTTGTCAGCTGTTCCAGACGAGCTTTCCGTGGTCTGGTCGCTGCTGCAGCCGGCGACCAGACTGGCGGCCATAGCCGCACAAAGAAACAAGCTTAGCAATTTTTTCATGTACTTTTCCTCCATTTATGAATGAAATTTCTTATATCTTTTTTGCCCAATGACAATCAGGCATAAAGATACCATAGAACACAGGACCCAAAGGATTGGCATAGAATTGTCGCCAGTTTGGGGGGACTGGCCTTCCGCGCCATTCTCCTGCTGTGATCCGCTAGACGCGCTGGCTTTGACTTGTATCTCAAACTGCGCTGTCTTGCCCTGACAGCTTACCGTTACTGTTTTGACGCCCTCGGTTTCGGAGTCAAAGCCGGTCACGGAATAGGTGCCTTCCGGCAAAACTGCTTCGCTCTGGTCGTCATAGATTCCGGTCACCACAAGCCCGCTGAGGTCTAATTCCTCTCCGACCTCATATTCTGTCTTGGTTGGCTTTTGGTCAATCCGGATCCCCGTTAAGGTTTTCTCCGGAACCTCCTGCGCCTTTACCTCTACGGTAAACTGCGCTGTCTTGCCCTGGTAGCTTACCGTCACCGTTTTGACGCCCTCTGTTTCGGAGTCAAAGCCGGTCACCGTACAATCCGATAAGGAAACCGTTTCTTCCGTGCCGTTGTCATATACAGCCTTCACTGTCAAACCGGTAACATCCAGTTCCTCTCCAAGATCATATACAGTTTTATAAGGCTGCTGCGTGATCTTGATCTCTGTGATTACAGGCTTCTTCTGCACCTGAACAGTGAAGTCATCGGTGAAGCCGCGATAGGATACCGTGACCGTCTTGCCGCCCTCTGTCTCAGAATCAAAGCCGCTGAGCGCATAAGCATCCTGAGCCAGTTCCTGCTTGCTTCCGTCGTTAAACACAGCGTTGATCTTCAGGCCATCGGCGGTAAAGTCCTCTCCGATGTAATACACATCCTTGTCAGGGCCTTCCGCTACTTCGATTCCCGTCAGCCTTGCCTCTACGTCATTTTTGTCCAAGACTTCTACCTTGATGTTATCGATATACAAAGGATAGCTTCCGCTCGGATCATAATAGGCAAAGTTCAGCTGACATTCCTCAGCCCCGGTGAAGTCCGCCATCTGGAAGCTTACATCCCAGTTTTCAGGCTCCTGCTCCCCTGTCTTCCACACCTTCAGATACATACCGTCTTCGTAAACCATGGTTTTGCAGGTGTACCAAGTATTAGCCGCAACATCTTTTCCAGATCCTGACTTATCGCCGTCCTTGATACCCAAGAAACAATGGCTTCCGTCTGTGGGGGGAATACCCAGCCGGTAAACAGTACCATCCTCATCCCTTCTGAGCTCATTGTACATTCCGTAATAGCCTGCAATACCATTCGGCAACTTAAAGTCAAAGGTGGTGATATTTTCTCCATATTTGCTGGCCTGCAAATCATTGTTTAAAAGGTCAACCCACAGGTCCGGATCGCTTCCCTTCAGCTTGAGCACCTTATTGCCGTTATCGTCGAATATAACGGCCGAATCTTCCGGCATCGTGTCTCCGTTTTTGTTGGATACGCTGTACTGATAGCCAAACTGCTCCTGCGTCAGCGTATCGAAATTCTCTTCATAGGAGAGCATCCGAACCGGCAGCTTTAAGAAGAATTCTTCTGACTTTTCACCCTCGCTTGTCGTCGCGAACGCGGTTCCGCTTATGCCATCCTCCGGCCTTGTAAATTGAATCAGCTCATTGGTCCAAACGGAAATCGCGTCTCCGGATAACACCGCGGGGCCGTTCTCTGTCTGATAGGTAACCGTGCCCTTCGTCTCGGTGAAGCCGTATCCTTTGATCGTGACAATTCCTGAATTGATATCATAATCGGCCTCGTCTACTTCAGGCTGGCTGATGTCCGCGTCAAAGGTGCTCACTTTGATGTTGTCAATATAAACCTCTTTCCCTCTCGGGTCATAGAAAGAAAAGTTCAGCACACAGTCATTGCTGACCGCATCCGGCATCTCATAAGTAACCTTCCAGCCATTGGGGTCCTGGCCCTTTTCAAAAACGCTGAGATAAATCGTACCGTTATATACCATCGACCGGCAGGTATACCAGGTGCCCCATTCTATTTCCTGCAGTGAGCTGTCGTTAGTCTGTATGCCATCCCAGCCTTGCTTGTATTCAATCGTCGCCTTTGAGCCAAAGACCGGTCGGATGTCGATTGAATATAGATGGTCCTCTCCAGGCAGGCGGCGGATTTCGTTATAAAGGCCTACGTAATCTACACTTCCGCCCATATCCTCCGGGAAGCAGAAATCAAACTCGGTCACGTTACTTCCAAATTGCAGGGTTTCCCCATCCTGCAGCTTAGTAACATTCAAATTGGGATCGTTGCCCTTCAGGCTCAGATATTGATTGCCGTCCTTTTCCGCTACAGCCGCCTTTTCGGGAACCGTTACTTCCCACTCATTTGAATCCAACTGTCCGGCAGCTTTATCCTCGAAATCTTCCTTGACCAGCTCGGTTACTACATTCATGATTCTGCCTATGGTAAAGGGTTCTGAGGTAACGCTCATTCCCTTGGGAGTAACCGTCACGGTATCTCCGCGTTTTGCGCCCTCGGGCACTTCAACGCTGATCGCACCGTATGACCATTCTTTGACCTGTTCCGCAGCGATTACTTTTTCTTCGCCGCTGATGTTAAAGGTTACGGTTCCGATATCGCTGCCGAAATTCCGGCCGGACAATCTCATTACATTATACACAGGGTCGTATTCCACGCTTTGAAGAACCGGCCTGAACAGTTCTTCTTCATCCTCCAGGGTAAAGTCATCCTTCGCCCCGGCTTGATCCATGATCTGCTGCACTTTCGCTGTCGCAAAGCTGTCGTAAGCATCGCTGTTGACGTCTCCCTCGAAAAAGTAATTAACGCCTATATCATTTCTCGAGCCAACAATATGCAGGTTAAGCCCGCCATAGCTTTGCACATGGACGTTATTCTTAACCGAAAAGCCGTCAGACTGCTCATCCAGGTAAATTCCGGACGAACCATAATCAAGTCCCTCAGAGGCATAATTATCATGCAGATAATTTTCTTCTATTCTGGAGCTGGGATATTGATTCGATAAGGTGTAGATGGCGCCGCCGTCGCATACGATATTATTCACATTGTAAACTTCGTTGCGTATAATACTGTTGTATTTCATAGGATTGGCATCGCTGGTCCAGCCATAGCCCATAGAAATTCCTGTATAGGGGCAGTTGTAAACCGTATTATTCGCGATCATAATTCCCTGTACATAGCCGGCGCCTATGCCGACGGATCCTTCATACTGGGTTCCAATATCGTGAATCTTATTGTTTAAAATTCTGTCGTTTGTACAAACCTCCCGTATGTCGTCAGGATTATAAGCCGTATGGTAATCGGTTTTGTCGTCAACAACGAATTTACCGATTTCTATTCCGTTTCCAGCTGTCTCTTCTACCTCGTTGTTTACCAGCGTCACTTCTTTAGTGCCGGAAGCCATCAGAATACCGACAGCTCCTGTGTAGCGAACATGGTTGCCGTCGAATCTAACATACTGGGCATTTTCAATGTGTACCGCTCCAGGCGCGGGCGTTACCTTGATGTCGTTGGTTTCATAAACGCTGCCAGCCACCAAATACTGGCCCGCTTGCCCCTGCACCAGTCCTTCTTCGCTGGCCTGCAGCCATGTGGAATGCTCTACGGTTATCCCCTTAAAAACAAAATCGTGAATGGGAGCGTCCAGGGATTCTCCCTTGATAGAAACTACTTCCTCCAGGTTTGGAACGACCACGGATGCCTTATTCATATCCTCTGCCGTCGTTCCGGCAGGCGCTTTATAATACAGGGTATTGGCTTCTGTATCCAGATACCACTCTTTGTCTAAGTCGATATACTCATAAGCGTTTTCATAATAAAATGCAAATTTTTTGACGCCTACATACCCGGTTAAATCAGGGTGCGGCCGGCTGAAAACTCTTTCAGATTCCGGTTCCTGCACCGTTACCTTATAGGCCTGTTCACCATTATAATTGTCTACATATTCCATTTCGCCCACGCGGAGGATATTCTCAGTCCAGGCGGCAAAGATATGTAATTCTACTGGATTTTCTCCACCCATTTCCGACGGATCCTCTAAAATCCGCTCATCCGCAGGAACGTATACATAACCGCTGTTCTTTCCTTGGCTTGTAAATCTCTCGGCTCCTAAAATTCTGGAAGTGGGATCAAGCTCGCCCGTCGGCACTCCGGTTCTAGCCCGAATTTCCTTTTCTCCATTTACATATAGCTGGCGGAAATTCATGCCCTCAGGAACGCTGATTTTATAAATATTCTTTTCTGCGTCATCAACCTCCCATGTTCCTTCAAGCAGCTTGCCGCCGCTGATCTCAGGAGCAGCTCCTTCATACGCCTCATATCTCACCTGATATCCATTGGTTCCCGAGTCCTCTGTTCCAAAGGCAAGCGTCTCATCCTGATAATATACTCCATCCTTAAGATACACGACGATATCTGACGTCATGTTCTCGGTGAGTTTCCTTACCTCATCCCGCGCCTTTTCAATGGTTTTGAACGGCTCGCTCTTTGTTCCGCTGTTACTGTCACTTCCATCAGGAGAAACATAAAATGCTGTTTCCGCATCTGACGAGTTTTCATTTGCGGCTTGGGCGGTTATGGGAAACGCGCTTAGCAGCATAACCGCGCTCATAGCGGCCGCTATAAATTTTCTCATTTTCTTTCCTCCATCCTTTATTTATTTGGTTACTGTATCTATAATTATATACTCCGTTTTGAGCAAAGGAAATCTCAAAAATTAGCAATATCACTAAAATTTTAGTGATATTTATTCCATTTCCATTATTTTGCTTGAAACTTTATAAGGCCAATGTTTTTACTGCTTCTTTATTAAATTTATTTTATTCTTTCATACAAGGCCGGTAGATTCGGCTGGGGCCTTCACCCAGTATCCTCGCTCATGTCAAAGGCCGATCTTAAGGTATGAGTTGTTTTTTTTCGCTATGGCCATACAATCTATATATAAACCTCTAGAATAATCTAGGTGAAATTTTCAAATCAAATCTTCAGGGGGAAGGCTGTATAGTATTTTGCGCTATTGACCGGTTAGGAAGAACCGGTCTTGCCGCCTGACTTCTCCATTGATTAAACTGAGAGCAAGGCAAATTGATCGTTTCTTTCATCCCGGCTGCCATCCGTCGCTTTCTTCCTCTGAAAATTCCCAGAGCAATCCGGATGGGAAATCGAAAATTGTTTGGTTGCTGATCTTTAAAAAACAAAAGACAACCTTGGCAAAATAAGAATCACGGATTCAGAATAAATCCTAATTACTATTTTTACGATCTATCTCTTTTTGATGCCCTATTTCTATAAAAAAGAGAAATCCCGAGAAATGGCTTGGACGCTACGTTTTAGTATAGAAAAAGAGGTCGGAAGGGAGACACTTCGTAAGGAAGTTGTTTCCCTTTCGCCTTGTAATCAGCCAGAATGATTAGATTGTAGGCAAATTCAAATCATACGGAGGAATTGCAAAATGGCAAAATCATTATTTGAGGAAATGGGCGGCAGATACAAAAGACAGGGCGATTACCTAATCCCGTGCATTACCTTATCTGACGAGGAAGAACAGTCGATAGGCTTATGGGGAGAGCGTCACTTACACTATCTCAAAGAATACCGCAGAGGTACATATATCAATCTACTGACAAGCGGCAGGCTGAATACATACCTTGCCGACATCGACAGGCAGGCGGAGGAACTGTTCTTTCGGCTGGTAGAGCAGATGAAACAGGCACAGGGTATCACGGAGCATCTAAAGGCGGAAAATCAGCTTGAATGGGTACAAAGGCTCAGTAATATACGGGCGTGTGCGAGGGAGATTGTGGAAAAAGAGATTATTTACGCATAAACAGACAGATAGTATAAAATATAAAGAGCCGATGAACTTGTGAGTAATCACAGTCATCGGCTCTTTATATTTTGTATTGAAATTAAATCGACTATAAGGGTAAATCTATTTCGACTTCAAGTCCACCATATTCGCTATGTCTTATTTCTACTGTTCCTTTGTGGGCAGCAGCGATTTGTTTCACAAGCAGCAAACCTAAGCCGTGGCGTTGCTCTGATGTATTTTCATCACAAACCATATAGTGCGGTGAATGATTTAATTTGTCGATTTGCTCATCTGTAGCTCCAACACCATTATCTGAAACAACAATATTGCTGCTTCTGTTACACTCTTTAACAGCGACATAAATTGTACAGCCCTCTGCATTATGGTTTATGCTGTTTTGTATCAAATTACTGACAGCTCTTTTTATCAAGTCTGTATCTGCATTTATGATAAGGGTATTTAAGTCGCTGTCAGTAAGCCATTCAATAGGATATTTACCGCTAATATCCAAGTTGATGAAATCTACCACTACTTGCCGAACGGCAGAAATAACATTCACCTGTTCAATATGTGTTGGTTGCATATTATATTCCAACTTTGAAGCAAGGTTCAGGTCATTTATAAGATTTTTCATTCGTTGACTTTGTTTAACGATAACTGCAGCTTTTTGCCGTTCCTCTTCTGGTAATTGTTTGCTGCTTTCCAACTGACCTGCATATCCCATAACCATTGAAAGAGGTGTGCGTATGTCGTGGGATACGCCTGCAATCCAATTTGCCCTTGCTGTTTCTTTTTTCTTAAGCTGATAATTCTGGCTTTGAAGCACTTCAGAAGTTTGATTGATGTTTGCAGCTATTTCTGAGAGTACACCCTTTTCCTTAAGCACAACAGGTTGCCCTGTGTGCAATGCTTGAATGCCGTCCGTAATAGGCTTTATAGATTTCAGCAGTTTTGTGCTTGCCGCCATATAAATGAGAAAAACAATAAAAATATTGATAGCTAAAACGATAAGGACGGTTTTGGGCAAGTTGGCAATAAATTGATAGTCCCAACTCGGCCACATATGTTTCCAGAAGCTATCTCTTGGGTACCCAAGAATAATCAGCCCATCTTCGCCTTCGCCTGTAAAGGTTGGGTATCCGTCAATATATCCACGGGTGGTATTGGCAATATCGGAAGCTGTATATTCCAGAGGGACGGTATCGGGAAGATTATCCGAATGCCAGACACATTCTCCCGTTGCGTTATCAATGTAAACAGCCCACACATTCTGGGCGTTCAGCTCCTCAATCATTTTATCGGGCATTACATAGCCTTGTTCTGATTTTTCTATACTTTCTGCGGCTTGCTCCGCTGTTTTCCACGGAGAGGCATTCGGTGCTTGTGTGGCAGCTATAATTGCTATAATAATAAAATTCATAAAAAGAATTACAAGAGAGCTTAACATCAAAATGCCCACAAAGCGTTTAATTAACTTTGGTACGCTTTTCATATTATTTGTCCTCCACGATGAGCTTATATCCTAATCCCTTAATCGTTATTAGAGAAACAGGCTGCGAAGGATTGATTTCAATCTTTTCACGAATGCGGCGAATATGCGCCATTAAAGAGTTTTCATATCCATACGGATTGTCACCCCAAGCAGCTTCACATAAAGCGTCAAGCGTAACAATGCGACCTGCATTTCGATATAATGCGGCGAGTATATCGTGCTCTTTTGCCGTGAGAGCAATATGCTGTCCATTTTTTATGACTTCCGCACGGTCAAAATCTATCTCACTACCCGACAATTTAACAATCGGATTTTCTCCCTTATAACTTCTGCGGAGAATGGCGTTTACACGGTAAATTAGCTCTTTTGGCAGGAACGGCTTCACAATATAATCATCAGCTCCAAGCCCAAATCCACGGAATTTATCATCGTCCTCTCCACGAGCTGTCAAAAATAAAACAGGATAATCAGACTTGCTTTTTAATTGCTTCATAAGGTCAAAGCCATTACCATCAGGCAGCATTACATCAAGAATTGCAAGCTCAGGTTGAAATGTTTCCGATATAGTAAGTGCTTCTTTAACCGTTTTTGCCGTTTTGAGATTGCAAAATCCTTCGTCTGCAAAGATAGAAGAAACCATATCTAAAAGCTCTTGCTCATCATCGACGAGCAATAGGCGTTTGTTTTTTAAGTATTCACAGTCCATATACTATGCTCCTTTCAGATTGCCATTATAGCATAAATCGCCGCCTTTTTCTACTGTGCGGAGAAATGTAAGGTAAATGTAAGGTAGGGAGAAGGTTATCACAAGGTTGGCAAGTTAGAATAAGCTTGCAATGATGAGAAAGGAGCAAAACACTATGAATATCATTGAAACTAAAAACTTGACAAAATCCTATGCTGATTTTACAGCCGTATCGAATGTCAATCTGCATATTCCAAAAGGAACTGTATATGGCTTTCTCGGTCCGAACGGTGCAGGAAAATCCACTACAATGAAAATGTTTTTGGGTCTTACAAAACCTACAAGCGGCTCATTTACCATTGATGGAAAAAAGTATCCTGAAGCGAGAGTGGAAATTTTAAAAGAAGTTGGCTCATTTATTGAAGCCCCTGCTTTTTACGGGAATTTAAGCGGTGAAGAAAACTTGGAAATTATCCGTAAGATATTGGGACTGCCAAAGTCTGCCGTTTCCGAAGCACTTGAAATTGTGGGGCTTACGCAGTTCAAGAAGCGTCTTGCGAAAAAGTATTCTCTTGGAATGAAACAGAGATTAGGGCTTGCAAGTGCTTTAATCGGAAAGCCGCCGATTTTGATTTTGGACGAGCCGACCAATGGACTTGACCCTGTGGGCATTCACGAGATAAGAACACTTATTCGTTCTCTGCCTGAAAAATTTAATTGTACGGTGTTTGTATCATCGCATCTACTGTCAGAAGTTGAGCTGATGGCGGATACAGTCGGCATCTTAAATCACGGGCGTTTGCTGTTTGAAGGAACACTTGAGCAACTCAGAAGCGGCGCCGCCGCACAAGGGTATCCTACCGATAACTTGGAAGATACATTCCTTGCCTTGATTGATGCAGATAACCGCCAGAGAGGAGTAACAAAATGAGCCTATCTCTGGAATGTAAAAAAGCAAAGCGAACAGGATTTATCCCCGCTTTTTTATGCGGCGGCATTTTGGCGGCGGCTGTACCGATTGTCAATATGGCAGTCCGTTCCGAAATATATCTCGGACAGCAAAGCTCCCCAATACAAATTCTAATGGGAGCAAATTGGCAAATGATGGCGATGCTTAATATCCTGCTTGTTGTTGCGGGAAGCTGCCTGTTGTATCATACAGAGTTTGCCGATAACGCAATGCAAAAAATGAAGTCGCTTCCTATCAGAGAAAGCTCCGTTTTCTTTGGTAAATTTGTTTTGACCTCGATTATGAGCGTAGTTGTACTTGCCATTGAAGCTGCTTCGATTTCGTTTTGTGTTTCAAACTGGTTTGAAATTGGAAATGATTTTTGGTTGGAATTAGGTAAGAACTTCGGATATTCATTTTTACTGATGTTACCGTGTGTGCTGTTATCGATGTTGATTTCATCAGCTTGTAAAAATATGTGGGTATCTCTGGGAATTGGCGTTGTGTGCGTGTTTACTGCGACAATGCTGCCGACAAGCAACTTTGTTCTTTCACTTTTTCCTTTTGCCACTCCATTTCAAGTCTTTGTGAATACGGAACTGGCACAGGCGATGCATTATGTTTATGCGGCGATGATTGAAATCGTTGTTATCGGTATTGCGGAGCTTATATTTATAAAGGTTAGGAGGTCGTTTGAATGAGTTTTTTATCTCTCATCGGCGTTGAGTTTATGAAAATAAAACGCTCAAAGATATTTTTTATATTGTTTGCTGCGACGGTTATTCTCTGGATACCATCGATACTCAATGCCGATATGAATTTCAGTATGCAGGCAGAAGGAATTTCTCCAGAAAACAATTTTTTCATTCAAGGTTTTATGGGAATGGCGTGGTTTATGTTCCCTGCAAGTATGGTGGTGGGTACTGTTCTTTTGAGCCAAACCGAAAGAACAAATAAAGGTATCTTAAAAATGCTTGCTTTACCTGTCAGTACAGTAAAACTTTGTCTGGCAAAGTTTGTCGTATTGCTTGCTTTAGCCGCATCGCAGATTTTAATGATGATTGGAATGTACTACATGAGTGCTGCCATAGTAACAGGGACGCAGGATTACAATTTTATTTTGTCCCCGCTATTCGTTCTGAAAGAGGCTGGTTTTATAGCCGTTTCAACGATACCAATGTTGGCGTTTTTCTGGTTGCTTGCAGTATGTATTCAAACGCCGATTTTTTCCATCGGTATTGGATTAGCTTCCATTGTGCCGTCAGTCCTGATAATTAACACAAAAGCGTGGTTTGCATACCCAATGTCGTATCCGTTTTTTGTTATTACTTCAGAATACGGAAAACTTGCTAAAAATCTTACAACTGCACAGGTTGACTTTTTTCCGTGGATACCTGTAGCAATCGCTGTTACCATTGTTTGTTTGTGCATTTCCTGCTTCCGTTTTGGGCAGGCAGAAAGGAGATAAAGCTATTATGAAAAACAAAATCTTAACCGCTATCAGTACCATTATGCTTTTTGTCCCGTGGACAATTTTACCTTTGCGAACTTTCGATTGGGCATTGGAGTCGCCTGTTGCAGAAATAATGATTTCCTGCTATGCCGCATTTATGATTTTCAGTGGGATTTTTACTATTGTTTCTTATGTGAAAGCTAAGGTGCAGAACAACCTGATGAAAGTTGATTTGGTGGTGAATAGTCTTTATGCCGTATTCGGTATTGGCGCTTTCATTTTGATGGCTATTACAAAGTTTTCTTAAGGGAGCGATTAAAATGAAAAAATTAAAATCATTTGTTGCTTTATCTTTGGCACTTTGCATGATGCTTTGTTTTGCAGGCTGTAGCTCCAATCACGATAAAGGAAATTTGAAAAACAATCTGATTGACGGATTTAATAGTTGGTTGGAGTCATTCAGCAAACACGCCGTTACAAAAGATAAAAACCTTCAAGGTGAAAGAGAAAATGACATTGACCAATATACAGGTAGTTACACGGCTTCGTATGATGGATTTACTGGCGAGGAGTTTATTTTCGGCGGTACAGCTTTAGAAAGGGACAACGGAAGTAATCTGGAAGCAATTTATTCGTTGACAATTACATCTGGAAAAGCCACTCTCTATTGGCTGAGTTCGGAAGAAGAACATATCATTTGCAAAGAAAATGCAGATAACACTTATCAATTTACACTCAGTTCAGGAGATAACTATATTGTGCTGAGAGGTGATAATTTCAGCGGAAATCTCGAATTAACGGTTGAAGATGTGTCGAATTAAAAAAATAAGGATATTTTTGCGGTATGCAATATTGGGTATCAGCTTGTCTTTTATATGTTTGCTGCTGATACCCATAGGCATACTTGCAACATTAATCTATTTGATTTGGTCTATTACAGACCACATTATTTGTTGGTGTGAAAAAGGAGAAAACGATGAATTACACTGAATGGGCATTTCACGATGTCGAGCCTGTCTATTTACAGCTCATTCAAAAAATTGAGTATGCGATTTTAAGCAGGCAGCTTTCTACGGGAGAAGAAATACCCTCTGTTCGGGAAATGGCAAAATGGTTACATATTAGTCCCAACACCGTAATGAAGGCATATATGCGTCTGAACAAAAGCAACTTAATTACTTCTTCCAGAAACGAACATTATTCTGTAATTGACAACGAACAGTATATCTTGCAAATGAGAGATGAAAAAGTACGGCAACTATGTATTACCTATTTGAGTAATATGATAAATCTCGGATTTTCCCGTAAGGAAGCAACTGAGTTTTTGGTTGAATATTCAAACAAATTGAAAGAGCCGAATGAATGAAACCATTAAATGTAGTGCAAAAGGAACTGTCAAATGAAAAAGAAACCCAAAAGCCTTATAAAAAAATTGATATTTCATTCTATTGCAGCTTTGTTTTGCATTACCGCTATCATTTCCCTTGTGTTTGGAGTAAAAGGATACTCTATGTATCGAGAAGCTGTAAAAGCATATCCCATTTCCCAAATGGTATCATCAATCCAAAATAGAGAAAACTTTGTCGAATTTGATGAATTACCGACAATTTATATAGATGCAGTAATTTCGGCTGAAGATAAAAGATTTGAAAGCCATTGCGGAGTAGATTTTATCGCCATTGGTCGTGCAGTTTGGAATGATATTAAAGCTATGTCTTTTGTAGAAGGTGGAAGCACAATTACACAGCAAATAGCTAAAAATCAATACTATACGCAGGAAAAAAAGCTCGAGAGAAAATTTGCGGAGATATTTACAGCTATAGAGCTGGAAAAGTATTGTTCCAAGCAAGAAATATTTGAGTTATATGTAAACACAATCTATTTTGGCGATGGATATTACGGAATTTATGACGCTGCAAAAGGTTATTACGGAAAATTGCCCTCTGAATTAAGTGATTATGAAGCCATAATGTTAGCGGGCTTGCCTAACGCCCCGTCTGCCTATTCGTTGAATACTAATCCCGACTTAGCATTTAGCCGTATGAATATCGTTTTATCACGAATGGTCGAATGTGGCGTAATTACGCAAGAACAAGCTGATGACATTTTAGTAAACGGTAATTAACCATACTTTCCAATCAATAAATGCGGTAAGCCTACCAAATAAAAAAAACGGTGTTTTGGTAGGCTGTATTGTCACGCTCAAGCGACTATCCCTCTAAACCCGTTTCGAGTTTGGAGGGATTTTTATGTGTTGGTGTAAAGCCGCCACACCGCTGCTAATTAGAAGCAGCAATTACCTACATAGCGTCAGATAGGAATAGAGATAATCTGTTAAAAAAATTCTCGTTCTTATATGGGGATATTATACCCTCGAAGTAGACGCCAAATATCCACATAATAGAACTTTAATATCTTATAGCCGCAAGGGTCTGACAGCCTTTGCGGTTTTTCTTTTGTCACTTTTTGTCTGTCAGCAGGATAAGCCTGCTTCGGGTACTGGCTGTCGTCCTCCGCCCTCTTATCTGGATTTTTATATTTCAAAAATTCAGACTGGAGGTAAAGGACATGGCATACAATCACGGAAAGGAAGAACGCAAGTGGCGTATCTGGAAAGAGAATGAAGAAAAGATATTGCGTGAGTACGGCGTTGATGAAAGCACGATTGAAGAAATTCGTACTTACGACAGAGCAGAATTTAATTCCAACAGGCGGTTTTACCATTGGACAAATGATGTTGCGGAGTATCTGGGAGAAATGGCAGATACCGAGCCGCAGGCAGAAATATATTCCGTTGAAGATTTGCTAAATGAAATCGACAACGAAGCACTATATCGGGCATTGCTCACAGTGGACAGGCGTACCCTGCTCATTCTCCTGCTGAAAATGCAGGGATATACCACAAAGGAGATTGCCCCGATTGTCGGGCTGACAATGGGAGCGATATACGCAAGGTTAGACTACCTGCGAAAGAAGCTGAAGAAAATTTTATAGATTTCTAAGACAATCCATTTTTGATGGGCTATTGGGTGAGGGATAAAATTCTCTCACCCAATCTTTAAGGCAGATGAATAAAATCTCTGTCCACAGGGTATACTAAAAGTTTATGCAAAATCTTGACAGCCATATCTCCGCTATGGTATTCTAAAATACCCGAAAGGGAATTACTTGAAAATTGAAAATCACATAAAGCAATCTGCTTAAAAGTCAGCCGATGGCAAAGGGCTGACCGCAGCCGAGGAGTATGCTGCTTTTCTCGGTTGGTGTATGCAGCAAAGGTTTTGAATTTCAAAGCCGTTACATAGCATTGCGATATTGGACAGGAGGGGAATCCCCCTGCCATTCGTGATGTCGTGTGGCGGCTTTTTTGTATGTCCGAAATCAAAGGAAGAAATCATATCCAGAACGGAGGTGCAGGGACATAGGATTTTCTTTTCGGCGGGTAAAGGCAGGTATGGAAGAAGTCGGCTGCACAGAAAAGCAGCCCTGTCACACAGGGTTCCCGAAAAGTCGCCAGACTTTTTGGGAAAAGGAGGAGCAGTGAAGTGAGCGATTTTTCGTGCCTGCACGGAAATGAGCGATACGGAGCTTGTGACGACGTGTCCACAGGGATAGCGAGCATCGGATTGTGTCAGCCACAATCCAATCCACAGCCTAAAGGCGTGTGGACTTTACTCAGGGGATACCCCTGTTTACCCCATTAAAAAAGGAAATCAAGACTGGAGGATTAAGAAAAAATGGGCAAAAAGAACAATGAAAAAGTAAACATCACTTTCCGCTTGAATGAAGAAGAGAGTGAAAAATTAAAGCGGTGCGCCGCCGCTTGCGGTCTGTCCGCAGCAGAATTTATGCGGCAGTTATGCAAGGGCAACGCTCCGCAGCCACAGCCGCAGGCAGAGTTCTGGCAGTTGATGCATACGCTTTATGAGGTACACGCCGCTTTCAAAAAGTGTGTTCCCCACTATCCTGCCGCCGCAGAAACCTGTAAAGAGATTGAGGATTTTATACTGGAATTACAGCAGGCATTTACCTCTCCGCAGCGGTTTGAGGCAGGGGAACTGATTGAAAAAGGGGCGGTCTGATATGGCAGCAACAAGTTTATGGCATATCAAAGGACGGTTAAAAGACCTCATTGATTACGTGGAAAATCCAGCAAAAACAGTAGCGAGTGATGATTTGAAGGACTTCTTTGATGTGTTCTCTTATGTAAGAAATCCAGAAAAGACAGACAATGGCGAGTATGTTTCTGCTGTCAACTGTCTAAAGGAAACCGCTTTGGAACAGATGATTTTGACAAAAAAGCAGTACCAGAAGTCGGGCGGATATATCGCATGGCACGGCTACCAGAGTTTTAGACCCAATGAAGTCACACCCGAACAATGCCATGAAATCGGCTTGAAACTGGCAAGGGAAATGTGGGGCGATAACTATCAGATTATCGTTACCACCCATCTTGATAAGGAACATTTACACAATCATTTCTGCTTTAATTCCGTTTCTTTCACAGACGGACGGAAATACAATTATTCTAAATCCGAGCAGAAAAGATTGCGTGATGTATCGGACAGACTATGCAGAGAATATGGACTATCGGTCATTGAACGCCCGAAGAAAGCCCCGTCCAGACCGCTGTATCTGGACGAGAAAAGCGGAAAGCCGACACGCTATCATGTCTATCTGGAGGACTTGGCGGAGGCAATCAGCGGCAGCCGTGATATACCGCACATGATGAAGTATCTGGCTGATAAAGGCTATGAGGTAGATTTTACAGGCGCACATTGGAAAATGAAGCTGCCGCAGTACGCGCATTTCACAAGGCTTGATACTCTTGACGAGCGATTAACGCCCGAATTTATCCGCAGCCATTTAGGGACGAGGGCGAGATACGGGAATTACAAAGCGAGGATTTCCTACTCCCCATATATGCCCGAACAGTACAAAAAGGCGTGGCGACCACACCAGAAAACCACAGGCATCCTTGCCCTTTACTATCATTGGTGCTATCAGTTGGGGATATTGCCAAAGGGTACGGACTACAAGCCGACAAGCCCGCTGATGAAACAGGAGCTTCGGAAACTGGACGAGATTACCGCACAAGTGCGGTATATGTCGGCGCATAACATCTCTACCCTCTCCGACTTACACGCCGACAGGGATAACAACCAGACCGAACTGGACAGGCTTAAAGACTATCGGCGGCACTTACAGAACAGGATACGCAGAGCCTTACCAGCCGAAAAAGAGAAACTTCGGGAAGAAAAGCAGGGCGTGACAGCGCAGATAACGGAGCTTCGCAGGCGGTTAAAATATGCTGCCGCCATCGAAAAACGCTCTGCCCATATCGACCAATGCTTAGACCAAATCCATGATACACTTGAAAATCAGCGGTCAAATCCAAGTACCAGAACGGGAAGTACAGACCGCAGAAGGGAGGAATTACAAAGATGACAGACGAACTCTATGAAGATATTGCTATCCGCCAGATGATTGACGACATCACAGATAACCTCTCCGTTATGACAAGAGAAGAACGCTTAGCATGGTTTCGCAAGTCGCAGTATCCCCATCCCGTCAACTTCCAGAAAGAGATAGACGGTACGGTTTATACAGTCAACACGCATTTTAACGCCGCAGCTTCCGAGAGCATACGGGAAAAAGCCGAGCGTATTCTCCTGAAACTCTGACAGAAAAAACAGTACCAGAAAAGGAATTAAGACTTTAAAGCGTTGAAGTTTTGAGCCGGATATGATATGATAGTAGCACCTACAATTCATATCATATCTGGCTGAAGAAAGGAGAATTATGAGCAGTCAGTCAGATAAAATCACAGCCCTCTACTGTCGGTTATCAAGAGATGACGAGCAGGACGGGCTGTCAGGCAGTATTAAAAATCAGCAGTCCATACTGGAAAAATTCGCAAAGGAGAACGGTTTTAAACATACCCGCTTCTTTATTGATGACGGTTATTCTGGTGTAACTTTCACAAGACCCGCATTTATGGAGTTGATGGATTTAGCGGAACAGGGCAAAATCGGAACGCTTATCGTCAAAGACCATTCAAGGCTTGGGCGTAACCGCCTTGTTGTCGGGCAGTTGTTGGAGGAAGATTTTGACCGTTTGGATGTGCGTTATATCGCCATTATGGACAATATCGACACAGACAAGGGACTCATCGACCTCGTTCCCATGCAGGACTTATTCAACGAGTGGCATGCCAAAAATACGAGCCAGAAAGTTCGGAATGTCTTCCGAAGCAAAGGAATGTCTGGCATCCCCCTTACCACCAACCCGCCATTCGGATATATGAAAAATCCAGAAAATCCGAAAGAATGGCTTGTTGACGAGCCTGCGGCAAAGGTGGTGCGTCAGATATTTGCTATGTGCGTGGCAGGTTTCGGACCGACGCAGATAGCAAAGAAGCTGAAAGCCGCAGAGGTAATGACACCGACAGAATACTGGAACAGTATCGGCAGGAATTGCAGCAAACCGCCCGCCAGAACGTTTAACTGGTGTTCCGATACGGTTGCCAACATCCTTTCAAAACAGGAATATATCGGCGATACCGTCAATTTCCGAGGTACAACCAAATCCTTTAAGAACAAGAAAAGGGTGGAAAGACCGCAGGAGGAATGGAAAGTATTCAAAAATACCCATCCCGCCATCGTTGATGAAGAAACCTTTCTGCTTGTGCAGGAGCTTCGGGAACACCGCCGCAGACCGACCAAAAGCGGTATTGTCAGTATGTTTTCAGGCTTGCTTTATTGTGCCGATTGCGGAGAAAAGCTGTATTACAGTGTAACAAACAATTATAAACGGGAACAGTCATATTTCTTCTGTTCGTCCTACCGTAAAAATTCCGAGGTATGCTCTGCCCATTATATCCGTGAAAAAGTGGTATCGGAGATTGTACTGGACAGTATGCAGCGTGTATTCTGGTATGTACAGAGTTTTGAAAAACGGTTTGCCAGAAAGCAGATGGACGCTTTCGGGGAGGAAAAAAAGAAAGAATTGTCCGAAAAACGCAGAGAGCTGTCGAAAGCGAAAAAGCGTGTTAAAGAGATAGACAATCTTATCCAGAAAATCTATGAGGACAATGTTATCGGTAAAATCTCTGATGAACGCTTCGCCACAATGTCTATGGCTTTTGAGGAAGAACAGCAAAAGCTGAAATCTGCTATTCCAGAAATGGAAACATACCTTGAAAACGAAACGGACAAGACCGACAACTTGCAGAGGTTTATCGACAGAGTAAAGCGTGTCACGCAGTTTACGGAATTAACGCCTGAAATCGTACACGAATTTATTGAAAGGATTATAGTATCCAAGCCAGAATACCGAGGTGGTAAACGGTATCAGACTTTGGAAATCTATTACAACGGTGTAGGTATCGTCAAAGAGCCAACGCCAGAGGAAATGGAAGAACTGTTCCAAGAGCGTTTAGAGAGCAGGAAATCCACAAAAACGGCATAGCCATAGGATACACCGTTTCAAAGAACACGAAATATATATTGAGATACAAGGCGGTTGGGGCACCTTCCTTACGGAGGGTGCCCCAAGCTGGATTGCTTTATTTTTGAGTTCCAGATTCCGACCCCTATTCAATTTTGCTTATCCTAGTCTGCGTTTTTTACCTAAGACAACCGCGATTCCCGCGCTCGCCGCGACTAACAGGCTTAAAAGGATAATCGGCACTGTCATTCCGTCGCCGGTCTGAGCGTTATTATTGTTCTCTGTCCCGCTGCCGGTTCCGGATTCTGTTCCGCCGCTTTCAGAGCCGCTGCTGCCAGTTCCAGGTCCTTCACTGCTGCCCGGATCCTCGCTAGTGCCCGGATCCTCGCTGCTGCCGGAGCTCTCCTTCACGGTTACGGTAAAGGCCGCCGTCTTGGTCACGCCGTCCTCCGTGTAGGAAACTGTCACCAGCTTCTCTCCAGCTGTCGCTGAATCAAAGCCGCTGACCGTGTATTGGCCGCTGGCCAGCGTTACCGTGGTTCCATCGCTGTACTGGGCGGTCACCGTCATTCCTGTGGTATCCAGCCGTTCTCCCACGGCGTATTCGGTCTTGACCGGATCGCTTACCTCCAGTCCGCTCAACACCGGCTTCAAGCCCGAAATCGCTCCTATCAGCTTTTGAATCTGCTGGTTTACCGCATCCTGGCTGGCGTTGGGATCATTGTACACTCCCTCGGCCTCCTGAATGGCGTTCTGCAGCTTCTCATAGCTTCCCTCTGTCACGCCGTCCGGGCCAATCGCCTTGGCCTCGTCCAGCTTTTCCTTCAGGCCGGTCTTATCTACCGGGATCACAACCGGCGCTTCCTTTACGGTAACGTCAAAGGAGGCGGTCTTTGTGATTTCGTTCTCCGTGTAAGACACGGTAACGGTTTTTGTGCCCGCTTTATCAGAGGAGAACCCGCTTAAGGTATACTGCTCAGCGGTCAGAACCTTGCTGCTGCCGTCGCTGTACACCGCCCTGACTACCATGCCGTCTGTATTCAGCTCTTCCCCTAGCTCATATTCCACAATCGTCGGCGCCGCTACCTCTAAGCGGTCGAGTACCGGAGCTTCTACCGACTTATTGATGGTGATATAGGTCATCTGAAGCGTCGCGCCTGTAGTGGTGCCTTTGACCGTCAGCTCTACTCTGCCGCTGTCGTTAGTTTCCGCATTGGTCAGATCAATGCTCAGGGTTTTGCTGCCGCTGGAGTAAGGCTCTGAAACCACGTCTTCCACTTCACCGGCACTGAGAGTCACTATCGGGCTTCCAGCATTTCCCCAAGTGTTGCTCATACCTACCTCTACGTCGTATTTTCCTGGATCCAGTTCAAATTTGTACGCGACGTACCGGGGATCGATTCCCGCGGTATCCTGGCCATGAGCATAACGCAAGGTCGCTGTTTTATCCTGACCGTCTGCAAAATTGCTATCCCTGTTGGAAAGCGCTTTTTGATAGTTGGTATATACCGCCTTATCCTCCGGGCCGGATACCTGGCCTCCCTCGCCGGGGGTTTCTTCCTCTCTGGGATCGATCATCAGCACGCCCCAGCTGTAGCCGGCCTTATCGTCCACACCATACATCTGGTCTGTTACGCTGTTGTATAATCCGAAATCATCCCCATAGGTCACAGTAGCGGGATCATGATCCCCGCAGTCCACAAAGTAAACCAGGTTTTCAATGTCCTTCAAGCCGTTGATACCGGCTAACAGCTCATCGTAGGCGTTGTTAATCTCCCACTGCTGAGGTTCGTCCTTGTTCAGCACCGACTCTGCCTTTGATCTCGCGGCATCGAACAGCTCCCAGCTCGCAGTGGAATAGGTTCCTTTCTCAAGGTCTTTATATTCGTTGTACAGATTTTTCAGGCTGTCCTTAGAGGTGTTGGGCTTGCTGAAATACACCTGTACCTTCTGATCCTCAGACACGCCGGAAATTTTCAGCTGATAAGCACCGGACGCCTCGTCAAAAACGATATCGTCTGTCCGGTCCGCACCGTTAACCAGAACGTTTACAATCTCCTTGCCCTCCGCAGGAATCATTGAAACAGTATATTCTCCGTTCTCCCCTACGGTGTTCTGATTCGCTGACGCAATACCGTATTCCGTGCTCGCCACGTCTATGGTGTACTCCTCTTCCAGCTCTACCGCGCTGTTCAGAGCCATCGGGGTAATGACAAACTTATCAAAGTTCGGTGTATAGTTTGCCAGGTAATTAAGTCCCGGCTGGCTCGTACTTCCGCCATAAGTCACGTTCCAGCTGTTGTCATTGTAAATGCGAATGGTATTGTCACCCTTCTGGAGATCGAGGGTGATGGTTTTCTCACGGAAGGTATCGTCGGAGAAGGTGTTGATGAAGAAGTAACGGTCGGTATCGTTCTTTAAATTGCGATAATCGATCAGCCAGTCAAAGCCGTCGGCCAGCTCGCCGGTATAGACGCCCTCGGCATCCCTGATATTATCTACCGGCACCTTCTCTTCTCCGGGAGGCAGAATGAAATAATCCACACCTGCGTCATTGGCAGGTTCTGTGATGGTGATATAGGTCATCTGAAGCGTCGCGCCTGTAGTGGTGCCCTTTACCGATAGCTCTACTTTGCCGTTGTCGTTGGGTTCCGCTTGGGTCAGATCAACGCTCAGGGTTTTGCTGCCGCTGGAATAGGGATCCGAAACAATTTCATCGATTCCATCAGCGCTGAGCCGGACTACAGGATTTCCAGCGTTGCCCCAGGTATTGCTCATGCCTACGGTCACATCATATTTGCCGGGATCCAGTTCAAACTTGTAAAATACGCACCGGGGATTGATTCCGGCCGTATCCTGGCTGTCGGCGTAACGGAAAGAAGCCTCTTTGGGCTTTCCGTCTGTTACATCGGCCGCACTGTTTGACAGGGCCTTTTGATATTTGGTGTAAACGCCCTTATCGTCAGGATCTGCAAAAGCGGCGCTGCCAGGCTCGGCCTTTGTGTCTTGTTCATTCAGCGCCGCAACACCCCAATAATACCCGGTTTTGGCATCCTTTCCGTACAACTGGTCGGTTACAGAGTTAAGGCTGCCCAGCTCGTCCCCCTCGCTGAGAGTAGACGGATCGTGATCTCCACAGTCTACAAAGTAGTAGGTTTTCAAGTTTTCTGCTTGTACCGGCACAATTCCCTCAAACTGAGGATACTGAGAGGTTCCGTTTACATCTACGACAGCGTACTTATCCGTTACTTTAATATTGTAGCTATGGCTGCCGGCCAGATCCTCATTGGAATGGAATGCCTGCATCTGATATTTTCCGGCCTCCGGCGCATTGTAGGTGAACTCTAAATAATCGGCGTCCTGATAGGCGCCCTTCATTCCTACCACATATTTTCCACCGGATGCCCCGTCGCTCTCGGCTACCTGGATAGAGCCCTCAAGCTCCTCCGGGATCGCGTCTTCCGCCTCGATCGTGGTGGAGCTGTCCTGGGCGGGCAGCGCGCGCACGCGCATGTAGTCCAGAGCCGCGGGAACGGTAGTATCCAGATCCACCACATTGATTCCCTTTTGCAGGTAAACAGACGCCGTAACCTCCTGCCAGCCGTCTCCCGCCTGGAGGGATACCGTCTTATTCACGCGGTCCAGGGTAACGGCGGTATTTCCCACATAAATGCTGGCTTCGCCCGCCTGACTGGACTGGTACCGCAGAGTAATATTGTACAGGCCGCTTTCCTCCACTACCACGGTGTTCCGAATGCCGCCGCCTTCGGTCACGGCCCTGTCGGACAGGCCCATTACATAACCGCCGCCGGAATAACCTTCAAGGCTCGTCTCGGTGGAAACAGTAGAATCGGTATTTCCTAAAAGGCGGTTGACGTCCGCCAGCTCCGCTTCATACACCTTATTAAAGGCTGGAAGCTCCTGGCCGTATACGCCCGCATAGGAAACCCGCACAAAATCGTGGAAGAGCAGATTTCCATCGACGCCGCTGTCGGCTGTGGTCACAGTGATCTGATGCTCTCCCGCAGTCAGGTCGTAATACAAGGTCTTTGTCCCAGTCATAGTCTGGAACAGTGTGGATTCCATTGTGACGGTTTCGGCCTCGCCCCCATCCAGCGCAAAGGTCTGCTTTACGTTTACCGGGTTATGGGTATTCATATCGTTTCTTTCAGTTCCCTGACCGTTGCCGTAATTAAAGTCCAGCTTATATTTGCCGTCTGCCGGCACATTGATCGTATAGGTCATAGACGAGCCGGAGGGCATTCCTACCGCACGGTCGCCGCTGCCGTTATTGGACAGATAATAGCTGGGATTCGTGCCAGCGCTGGAAGCGAACGCTCCGCCGGAAAGGCCGGCGTCTTCCGCTTCATACACATCGCCGCTGGAGCTTCTCAGGGCAAGGCCTACGATTTCATCGCCGCTCGCCTGGGTGACGGTCACATTGTACGCGTTTTCAAACAGGGTATTCGGGATTTTCACGGTAACGCTGCCGTCGTCGTTTACCGGATAAGCACCCTCTAAAATCGTCGGGGTCTCATACGCCGTACCATGGAAGCCGGTAAACATAGTTTCCTGCACCGACACATGAACCACTTCGGCATCCGCGAAGGTGCTGGTGGCGGTCACATTATTCAGCTGAACCGTAATGTCTCCGGTAAAGCCGCCCAGAAGGGTTGTAGACAGCTTTTTGGCCTCGTCCATGGTGGAAACGCCGTAAAGGCCGTCGTAGTTTGTGCTGGTGGAAACCGGCTGGGTGGTGCCGGACATATCGCCGTACCATTTATACAGCCACCAGGCCCCGTTGCCCTCGTTGGCGCCGGAAGCCAGGTCGTTCAGGTTGTTGGCCTGGTGCCAGAAGGGCAGGCAGCCAGTGGCCTTTTCGTCCTCGATTCTGGCAATCCAGTTCACCAAACGGCCGGGTACGCCGCAGTAGTCCATTTCGGCATACTCGTTAAAGCAGATCTGAGGAATTTCCGGAATGCCCTCGGTGCCGTTGGCTTCATTATACTTGCTCCAATCGGTACTCTCCCAGATATTTCGGAAGTCATCCATATGCCAAGACATATCATTTAAACAATTGGTTTGCAACTCATGCCATGTGATAACGTCAGGCATACAGTTATTATCGGCACAAAATTGTACAAAGCTCTTGTTGCTCTGTCCCGAAGTAAATTGGGTGCCATATCCGGCAGAATTCGGGCCCGCTAAAGAAGCGTTTTTATCTACGGACTTAATCGCGTCATAAAAGCTTTTCCAAGCGTTCTGAAAATTTCCACCGTTGGGCGTTCCTTCGTTAATCGGAACATAAACAATCGCCTCGTCAATATCGATCTGAGCGCCAATGTTATCTTTTGGAGCCTCGGGAGTACCATGCTCCTCCTTCCAGGCTTCTTTCCAAGCTACAACCGCCGGACAGATATAATTTTTCAGATCATCACAGTATTGTTCAATTGTGGCGGTAACGCCGAATACGCCGTAATAATTGCTGTTGTACATCTGAACCTGCTCGCCGCCGCTCTCCAGGAAAGTCTTAGCGACATCTAACGCGTCTCCATAGGGGTGCTCCGTTCCCAAAGCGCCCTTAGTTACTAAAATTTTAGACTTCAGCGGAACTATTGTATTGGTAGTGGGGACGTCCTCACTGCTGACGCCATATAGGAAGCCAGCGGCTCCGTGGACAATATCTCCCGTGTTCACCGCTGGGTCTAGGTCTACCGTCAGCGTCGCCTGCGGGTTCCGCACCTCCGCCGCATTGGCCCGCATCTGCCCAAAGCTTGTGGTGAGCATACTGCTCATCAATACCGCCGCCGACAGCAGACCCGCCGCGGCCCCACATGCTATTTTTTTACACCGTTCCATTTTTTCTCTCCTCTCGAAATATTTCTATGTCCTGAAAAGCTTTTTCTATACTTTCATATATCCCTCCTTAAAGGCTTGAGGTTTTCTCTTTTTTATAAAAACCTCACTTTTGTTTTTACTTTTTTATTATAAATAAATATTTTATTTTCTAAAGCTCAACAATTCTAAGAAAAGAGCACAAAACTAAGCTTTTACTTGTAAAATTAAAGCAAAAAATCCTCGCCAACAAAGGCGAGGATTTTCCAGGAGATTAGCAGAAGGTCTGTAACTTGGCATCTTGTTTCTCCAGCAATCTCAAAACTGAGTTTTGTTTCCTTGGCAGGCATAAAGAATAAATACCGGTAGGATATGTCCGACCAGAACAATAAGAACACTAGACAAAAGAAAAGGAATCCTCAAAATATGATGATTCCAGGTTCGGGGTTGCCCCTTTTTCATTTTTACATTGCGATTTTTTGATTTTTATTTCTGGGTGTCCCATTTTGATGAACGAAAAAAGTCTTAAAAGCGGCTTAATTTTTAAGGTTTATAGCATAGAAAAAGAGGCCGAATTTGGATTGCCTCATTTTTGAGTTCCAAATTTCGACCTCTGTTCACATGGGAGGGAGTGACGAAATTGTTGTCCGCTGGTATAATATCGTTTGGAAGAAATTTATTAACCCAAAATAAAAAGGAGCACTCAACAAAATGAGAATTCCGGGTCCAGAATAGATACATTTGATTGTTTTTACAACCTATTTTTCTATTTTTTGCTTTTGGATGTCCCATTTTTATAAAAAGGGATAAATCTCTTTAACATAGAAAAAGAGGCCGGAATCTGGATTGTCTCATTCTTGAGTTCCAAATCTCGACCTCTATTCAATTTCTAGATATTTTTAGCCTCTATAACTCTTATAGTACGGGCTACAGCCTCCTCAATTGGCATATGCGAATATCCATATATGCTCGACTCGAAAATTGGACGTACAGCATTTTTCCATGTGTCTTCGATCGCCTTACCGCCTAAAGAAATTCCAACAATAGAACCGACTGTAGCTCCGTTGCAGTCAGTATCAAAACCACTAAGCACCGCCTGACAAATAGCTTCACTATAATTGGAACCAAAATATAGAATACTAGCCGTCACAATTAATGCGTTAGGAATTGCTAAACACCAATCGAAATTATTATTTTCATCGTAATTTCGGTGAATACTATCAATTATTTCATCAAAAGATTGTCCTTCATCAAACTTTTTTAGTAGCCCGGTTACGGCGTGATATAATCGACAAGTAGCTGGTATTTGTATTAGACCTTCCTCTACTACACTGCGATAATCCGAGATCACTGCCGCAGCAGAAATCATTGCAGCAATAAACATTGCCGCATAAACACCGTTTTTAGACTGCGCAACTATTGCATCTCGGTATGCCATATGTGCCGCTTGTTGCGGATTTCCTGCGCAAATGTAACCATAAAAATCCACTCGGATCTGTGCACCAATCCATTCCCGAAAAGGATTTAAATGAATTCCCGAGTATGGCGGAAGAATCTGATGCAATAGATTACGATAGGCAACTCTTTCGGCAGTGCAGGCATGGAGAGCAGGGAAGCTAAACAGCCAGGCTTCCGCTACATCATTCGACGAGAAGTCTATTCCATATCTTTCTAATATTTTCATAGACAGCATCGTATAATTTAAATCATCATCTACCGGGTAGGTTTCTACATTATCAATCCAACAAATTTTTTGTCTATCATATGGCGTTGCGTAATCCACATCCTGGATAGAAAATTTACTTCTCACTTTTTCCGAAACTTTAGATGTCATAAAATGTGTTAATGGATACTGACCGCTTTCCTCCAAAAATCCTCTGATTTTCTGTCTGGGCCAGCATTCAACCGGAATTCCCAACAAGCAGCCGACCGCTCTGCCAATCCACGCTCCTTCCAAAGCATCTTTTTTTCTACTTTCAGGCAAGCTTTCACAGATACCAGATTTTGTTAAAGAATTTTTAATTTCTAAATAAGTTTCCGGTTCTTTATACGGAAATTTTTTTGAAACTGGGCGGTTCTCCATTTTCACCATTATTTCTTGGGCGCTTTTTTCTTTTTCTTTGCCTTCTGGCATTTCAAGAATCTTTTGACATTCAGGAATCAAATCTTCTATTTCTTTTCCTTCGCTTCTGCATTGGCGAATCTCATCCGGCAGATTCTCGCTTTCTTTCATCCAGCGCAGTTTTTCGATCAACATAAAAATTTCCTTTCCGCATCTTAAATTTGGCCTATTTCCTATAATTCTGTTATTTATTCGAGGAATACAGGACAAACTACTTTTCAAAAAGATGATAAACTTCAAATCAGCCACAGATATAGGCCAATATGACAACTCACTAAATCATCTCTACAGCTATCTCTCCAATCAAACAACATCTGACTTCACATTCGGCTGTTTTTTCTAGATGAACCGTCAAAGTTTTGCTGACTGGGTTATAATGATAGCTAATCTCCCCATAATAAGTTGGAAATTTTTCAATAGAGAAAGGATACTCCATCCATTCTTTGGGAACACCACATCCTAGATAGATCGTTCCTTTATCATCTTCACGGACCATTATATCGCGTACCATGCCTAGCATCAGGGAACCGCTCCAGCCATGTGGAGTAACGAATGGCGCTCTATCCCAGCCGCGAACTTTTTCCCAGGCGAGGAAGATAGTATTTTCGTCCTTCCAGCTTTCATGCCATGTATACATCCCCGGACATGTATGATGATCAAGATAGTAATCAAAGATTTTCCAAGCCCGTTCTCTTTCTCCGATTACTAACCGATTTCTTGCATCGCCCATTTCCATGTAAGTCCACAACGGCTCGTGAAATTGAACTCCTTCCGGACAAAGCGCCTTATTCCAATAATAATCATACTCTTTAATTAAGCACTCATCATCCAAGTCTCCCCAGCCCCCTGGATAAAAGCAAGAACTGGTGTCATGATGGCTAAATTCTTCTTCTTTTCCAAGATCTCCGGGATGGCATTCATCATAAAAACTAGACTTATCTTGTACTCTTGCAAAATGTCCCGGCACATAATCCAGCAGAGCTTTCTTCATTTTTTCAGCAGCTTTCCCATAACGCTCAGCATCCTCTTCCTTTCCGAGAGCTTCTGCGCAAATTTCCGCCCGTCGCAGTCCCAAATAGCAGAAACTATTGCAATAAAACACTGGATAAAAGAAATCCATTCTTCCCTGGCAAAGCCCATTAACAGAAGGGGCACAGGTAAATGCCAGCGTGGGCCAGTTGACTGACTGATGAGTGGCACATTCATTGAAAAAGGTCAACGGAATATCCGTCGAACACATCATCAAAATTTCCTCAGCATTTTCTACAACATATTGATAATTTTTTTCAAGATAGTTCTGGTCACGAGTCAACAAATAATGTTCGCTGATGACCCAAATCCTACATCCTTGTAAATCAGCTTCAGGCCCAAAAGGCGCCGACACTTTATAACGTCCTGCATGTTCCGCACAACGGCGGGCAAAATCATACAATCCAGCCTGCTCCAGTGCAGTACAAATATACGCAGAATCTCTCATCCACCATGTTGGATAAGTAATTGGAGAAATATGAGGAGCATCCAACCCCGCCGCCATATATAAGTGGTTGATCTGCGCATAAAACGCGTCCTTCACTCGATGATCCGGTACACTTATTTTTGCTTTGGTAATCTTATCCCAATCTGCCTTTAAACTTGCTTTCCGTTCATCATATTCCAATGGGAAATCAATCGGCTTTAACCATTTGTACATTTCGCATTCCGCGTGCAGATGAAAGGCGAAATCGTATGAAATGCTTTCATTCGGAGCAAGCGTTATCGAATAGCGCAGCGCTCCGCTGGCCCATTGTTCCGGATCTACCGTTTCTGTTGTAATCGGAAAATTTCCTTCCTTCAAAAATACGGATATATCCTTTCCTGTCTCCGCATAGCTAATGGCTCCAAACTTTCCCTTCTGCTCTGCATAAATAAGTGGAGCACCATCCACAAAAATAATTCCATCTTTTTCTCTCAAAGACTTAATTGGACCACCAGCGGCTCCAAAGGATCGAACTACCAGATCAAAATGAAGGCTTTTCTCTTCTAGCGCCTCATTTTTCAAGGTAACACGGAAGTAATCTCTATAGTCAATTAAATCACCATTCTGCCAGGTGAATAAAGAACTTTTAATTCGGATCTTTCCGGCCATCCACTCGGTATTGCTCACAGGATACTTTTTCTCCTCGAACTCCCAAATAAATTCCGATAGCTCGCATTCCTCAGGGGTATAAAGGTTACCGTCTACAGTTATCCAAGTAGACACTCCATAGGTGCCCGGCCCCGGTGAAAACGAGTTTCCCGCTTCCACAATTGTGGCAAAAGTATCATTTGCTTCTGGTATTTTTAAAAACATATGAGTATCGCTTCTATTCCAGATCCAGTCCGGATGCTTTTCCCGCATAGGTCCCATTTTCAGTTGTTCCATACGCTCTGTATAAAAACTCATATTTATCCTCCTGCCTTTTTAAAGAGAAGCCGCAGAATTCAGTAACACCTAATTCCACGGCTTCAAAACATTATTACTGTAATGCCTTCTCGTTAATATAAAGTTTTCAGAACTTCAATCACAGAATCAGAAGCTTCCATGCCGCCTGCCGCCTTCCACTCTTCAATAAAGTCGGCCCAGATCTGGCGAGCTTCATCATCAGATCCAGCCTGCCAGGCATTTAGAAGCGCGCGGGACAGGAGATCTTTTCCTGTAGCTTCGAATGCCGACCACTCTGTAGTGGTAAGAGCATAACCGTAGCATGGGGTTTGATACCGACATTGATTGTCGCGCATTTCATAGTACCAATCCGCATATGCCTCGTCTTTTCCATACAAGAGATTGAAATCCTGCCACTCCTGAGCCTGCCAGCTGACAATACCAGAGGCAAGCGGATGGGCGCCATTAAGACCGCTCTCTTTTGGGAAGCCATGCTCGTATTTTGCCTCTAAACAGGTATAGGTATCGGTAGCCGCATCATAAGTGTAATCGACATTTTCGACCCCAATCGCTGTCAACTTTTCGCCCTCTTCGCTGATCAGATAATTAACAATTCTAGCCGCGCCCAAAGTATTGTTGTAATCACAGCCTCCAATGACATTAAGGGTACCCCACATAGGCTGCTGAGTATAACCGCGCGTTCCGCCTCCGCAATCAAGCGCTTGGCACATGTATTCTTGATAACTGTCGTCCACCAGCGCCATATCATTTTGTGTCCTACCGATATGCCCGCCACCGTTATAAATCATTGAACCAGTAGTACCCGACACAAAAGCAGATTTTACCATTTCCGCGCTGTATGACAGACTATTGGGATCCACTAACCCTTCAGCAAAAAGATTTCGGAAAGCTACAACCGCCTCAGCCACCGGATCGGCGGTAAGCCAATACTGAAATTCTCCGCTGCTGTCTTTATACCAGCCGGTGAAAGGGATCCCATAGGAGCCAAGATATGCGTTCATTGCACTTTCCAGCTTATAGTGACTGTTATCCGCAACAAAAGCTACGCCATTGATTCCCTCTTGTTCCACACAAACTCGAAGATACTCCACATATTGTTCCCATGTATCGGGGATCTCCATGTTATACTTATCCACAATATCTTTCCGAATATGGACCAGTCCTTCATTGGGATCATTATCATTTCCCCAATACAACGGCTGGAAATAAATTTTCCCGTTTAACTTTAATTCGTTTAAATTTTTGTTTTCTTCATAGCGGGCTACCACATTGGGGGCTGCTTCCGCTACATCGCCTTCATATGCCGCAATAATATTATTGTCTACCAAAGACTGAAGAAAGGTTTTCGAGGAGTCATCAAGAGCACATGCCATATCCGGAAAATTTCCAGAGGCAGCGGCAGCGGTTAAAAGTTCTTCAATACTGCTGCTATCAACCCATTCAACTTTAATGTCCGTATCCGTAGCCGCCTCAATTGCCACCAAAATCTCATCATTGTCCCAATCCGACACACCTCCGCCGGTTCCCGGAACCATGATACGAACTGTTTCATTTTCAGCTGAAACTTTTTCCGATGAAGATGTTTGAGCCACTGAAGAATTTTCATTGCCGGAAGAATTGTCCATGCCGTCAGAAGAAGCGCAGCCTACACTTGACAAAAATAACGACATCGCCAGGAACGTTGCAACTAGCTTTTTCATAAAAATACCTCCTAAAAAATTTTTATAGAGCTTCCGGATTTCACCGGAATTCATCCCTTAACTGATCCGGCAGTAAGGCCGGCAATAATAAATCTCTGCAGAAAAGGATAAATAATCAGAACAGGAATAATCAGACAAGCTGCAACCGCAGCCTGATAACACATTGGTTGTGTCTTCAATCCGGCTCCCAAACTAATTAACAGCTTTTGCTCATTAATAAGCGCATAAAGATGAACCGGTGCGGTCCAAAACTCCTTTCCTACTAAAAGTCTCGTATAGAAATACTCGTTCCAATGAAATACACCGTACATCATTCCGATTGTAGCGACTAGCGGAATATTGGTAGGCCAGACAATCTTCCAAAAAATACGAAACTGGCCTGCACCATCAATTTTGGCAGCCTCAAGAATTTCCTGCGGATAGCTGGAAAGATTGGCTTTGGCCACAAAGAACCACATAGGAGTACAGAGATAAGGCAGTATCAGTGCCCAAAAGGAATTGGATAAACCGTACGCATGAATCGTAAGGTAAAAAGGAATCACGCCGGGTGAAAAAAACATAGGAATTATAAAAAAAACAGAAAAAAAGTGCTTTAATTTTAAATTACAGACCGCCAACGCATAAGCTGCCAACATGGTGCAAACCACGCTTAAAGCCGTACCGACCACAACACGAAGAAAGGACATTAAAAAACCATGAGGGAGGCTGGCGTCTGTAAAGATCTGCTGAAAATATGTCAATGTAAAACCATTGGGATAAAAATGCACAGGAGCACTGACATAATTTTCATAAGGCATTACCCCTAATGAGATAACATAAAACAAAGGATAGGCTGTGAGAATAAAAGCTATAAACAATACGCTCACAATAAATATAAATCCTAACGGTGCATCACGGAATCTTACCCTCAGCCGCTCTGGAGGAGCATTATTCTTCCTTATCTTATTGCTCAATCCGCACACCTCCCTATAATACTTTTTCTTCTGATTTTCGAAGAATGAAGAAATTTGCAATCAATACTATCAAGGTGGCCAAAACCGACTGCATAAATCCAATTGCTGTGGCAAGTCCATATCGGTATTGCGTCAGCCCCAACCGGTATGAATAAGTCTCTACAATATCGCCCGAAGCATAAACACCAGGAGAATATTGGGCGAATACCTGTTCAAAAGGACCAAGGACGATATATCCGGTCAAAAGTACAAACATTGTGATAAGCGTTGGCTTAATACAGGGGATTGTGATAGAAAACATTTGCTTCCATCTTCCCGCACCATCCACGGTAGCTACCTCATAAAGGGTAGTATCCACCATTATCATCGCCGAATGATAAATCACAGCGAAATACCCCGCGTATTTCCAAGCATCCTGCAAAATAATCACCCAAGGAAAATATTGATTGCTGATGAGAAATCCAATGGATTTCATGCCAAAAACATGAACTAATATTTCATTAACTAACCCTCCGTCGGGTGCCAGCAAATTCTTAAACAAAGCGCTTACAACAATCCACGAAATAAAATAGGGTAAAATAGTAGCAGTTTGAACTATTTTTTTAAACAGTTTTCCCACTTCGAACAAAAACAAAGATAGAATTACGGAAACTGGAAAAGTAATCAATGTTTCGCTGAACTTAATGAAAACCGTATTTTTGAACGCCTGCCAAAAATATTTATCACTTACAGCAACCCGAAAGTTTTCCCAGCCTACAAAGGGGCTTCCGGAAATACCTTTTATTGGGTCGAATTCAAAAAAAGAAACTGACAGAAACACCATCGGGCCGTAACTGAATAAAAGCACCCCTATAAAAGAAGGTAAAATAAAAAGATAAAGCGCCCTATTATTCACCATATCTCTCCAAAGACCATTTTTGTTCAATTTCATAACCTATCCTCCTATTTTGGCTCTCCGTTTACATCCTTTTAGCTTCTAATGAATTCACCTCTTTTTACATCTCAACTACACTGTAATTATATCGCGGAACGATAAAGAACAAAAGGCCAAAAAGCATAGATCTATTGTTTAAAAAAGTTACTTTTTTCTATATTTTCATTTAATTTTTGTTATTAATGTTATAGTATAATAGTAGATGATATAGTGCTAATGGAGGGATTATAATGATCAAAGCGGTTCAAAACTTTTTTGATAACGTTAAGTTCAGGAATAAATTAATTGCTATTACTACAGTAACAGCAGTGATTATTGGCGGTGTATCCATTATGGGATACGAGTATACGGCAAAACGATATAATTCCCTTCTTTATGATCAAACGGCGATTTCTCTTAATTATATTTCGATTGACTTGTCTGCTAAAATTCAGACCATCACCAGTCTTTCCCAAATGCTTTCGCTCAATAAAAACATGCAGGAAAATCTAAGCAACTATATAGACTCTCCGGATATTATCAAAAAAAGGGATGCCCGATCACTTATTATTCAAAGTATCTATCATTATATCGATAAAAACATTGAGTCGATCGATATTTTACTGGAAAATGGAGACCTTATTCAGGGTGGGGCTTTCTTCCAAGCCGAGTCACCTGAGATCTACAAAAAAATAAAAGAAGAGTGTCAGCGCAAGCAGGGAGCGGCGGTTTGGTTTTCCTCTAATTCGGATGATAGAACCATATTCTGCGCTCGCCAAATCAGAAAGACATCTTATTCCGATTTTCTTTCTAGTCTTGGCTACTTGATAATTCGGATTGATTTAAAAAGTATTTTGCAGCAATCTTCGGTCTTGACCGAAAACAGTTTTATTTACATTTCTGATGATTCAGATAATCCTATCTACTCATCAGACTATCCCAACAAAATATCGTTTTCGGTTCAATCTGAAAATAATAAAAAATATGAAATCAAAAAATCAGGTGGACAAACTTTATTTATTGTCCATGGACACTTATCTTCCCCTTCTTGGAATATCCGTATGGGGATCCCCTATGCCGATGTCTTCGAATCAGTAATATTAGCTAAAATTGCAACAATTCTTCTTATTATTGTTTCTATAGTTTTAACTTTGGTACTTTCTGGTGTGTGCGTTCAAAGTATTACAAAACGTTTTGATATGCTCATTTTTAAAATGAACCGTTTAAAGTCGGGAAAACTTGAAGTTTTAGAATCCGATAATCCTCCTGGCCAAGATGAACTTGGGCTCTTGAACCAATATTTTGATGAAATGACTCTGGAATTCAAAGCAATGATCGATGACAATTATGTAAAACAAATGTTAATCGCTCAAGCCCAATTAAAAGCTTTAGAACAACAAATTAATCCACATTTTCTTTATAACACCTTAGACACTATCAAATGGTTTGCCAAGCACTGCGGCGAAAAAAATATCCCTGTTATTGTAGAATCGCTGGGTTCTCTTCTTAGAAACAGTTTAAGTCAGGATAGCGATGTTATCTCGTTAAAAAAGGAGCTTTCTTTCGTGAACAATTATTTGCAAATTCAGAAAATCCGATTTCCAGATTTGTTAAATCTGGTAGTTGACGTTGACGAATGGATTCTTGAGGTCAAAACTCCTAAAATGTCAATTCAGCCATTAGTGGAAAACGCTATTATATATTCTATGGAAGAAATCCAAGATGTTTACACAGTCAATATACGGATCAAAGATACAGGAGACACTGTTACAATCTCTGTAGAGAACGATGGATCCCAAATAGATGAAAATATTCTAGAAAAGTTAAATAATAATTCTATAAAGCCAACCGGACATGGAATTGGTCTGGTAAATATAGACACCCGAATCAAACTGATTTTTGGGGAAAAATATGGTGTGTCCTTTTCTAGTTTTGCCAATCATGTTATTGTTAGTTTTTCTATTCCAAAAAGTTACCAAAGTAATTAAGAAAGGTGAATAAGTATATGTTAAGGATGATCATAGCTGACGACGAACGGATAATTCGTGAGTCTCTTCTTTCTTTAATAAATTGGGCAGATTTAGGAATTGAAATTGTTAATTGCTGTAAAAATGGAATAGAGGTATTGGACTCTATAATTGATGATTCTCCGGATATTATTTTGACCGATATTAAAATGCCTGGATTTAGCGGGTTGGAGCTAATTGAGAAAATTCAGCAAACAGACCCTGAAATTGAATTTATTATTTTGTCTGGTTATAAAGAATTTGAATTTGCAAAACAAGCAATGGAATTTGGAGTTAAGCATTATTTATTAAAGCCGATCTCTGAGTCCCAAATGATTACCGCGATAGAACAGGTCAAAACCACTTGCATTCAGCGGCGTTCTGTTAAAAACCTACTGGATGGGCAAAAAAAGCTACAGGAGGTAATGACCGCTTTTTACCAAAAACAATTTTTGTTTGAAATATTTTCCAAACAAGAAAAGTCTATCGTCAGCCTATCGTCTCCTTATCTCCCTTACTTTTTATTTCCTGAATGTACTTATCAACTGTGTTACTTTTTGGGGCTTAGCGAGCAAGTACTATTGAGTTTTTCACAAGAATGGATGAATTTTATTAATAAACCCGGAATTAATCCCATTTTTCCTCTTCTCTACGTCAAGAATTTAGGTATTGCGATGCTTACGATTCCTAATCATCAAGAACCGGAACTCAGCCAGAAATTTTCTTCATCGCTTCCGTCGCTGTGTCAAAAAATGAACGTTACTTTTCAGGCGGAAATTTTTTCTGATCCCCAGTCATGTCTAAATCAGATTAATAGAGATCTTTCACAATATTCAAAAGTTTTACTCTTGAATAAAAATCTTGAAGCCTCGGAAATTTACAACTCAACTATCATAGAACGAATTGATCACATTTCTAAAGAATTGTGTTCTTACTCACAGAAGGGTGCTCTTACCGAAGCAGAAATATGTTTGGAGCATTTTTGGGATTCTATTCCTAATATTAACCAGACCAAATCACTCGGCGCCTACCTGCTTTTGTCCTTATACGAACTAACGGGAAAAGAAAAAAATGTTCTGGGAATATTTGATTCGATATATCGAGAGCTCGATATTTTGAGGCTTCAAGAAGAATTGACCCAAACAATTTTGGAATTATTATTTCCTACTATTACGCAAACCTCCAGACTAGTCGATAAGATGATGAAATATGTGCAAGACAATTTGTCCGATCCCCGTCTTTCTCTTAAATGGCTCGCAGAAAATTATTTTTTCATGAATTCAAATTATTTAAGTCGGCTATTCGTTAGTCAAACACACGAAAAATTTTCGTCCTATCTTAATCGTCTCCGGATGGAGAGAGCAAAAGAACTTCTATTAAAATACGATGTAAATAAAATTTATCGAGTGGCTGAACTGATCGGTTGCGGAAACAATCCTCGTTATTTCGGCCAAATGTTTAAAAAATATACGGGACTAACTCCTTCTGAATATATCGGCACCGATAAATCATAATCTCTGTGTCCTTTAGCCAAGTATCCATCACTTCTCGAAAAATAATCACCGGCATACGATGTGAATAAAGGAAACGGATCCATTGGCCACTGTAGTTAAAATTAAAAACCGTCTATCTCTCTGAGATTCATTGTACAGTCCAGCTAGATATAAAAGTTATTAGCACGGGGAAGGATAAGCCTTTATCTGGTTTTTCCTATCTCATTCATAAAAGCCAGCGGTGAGTACCACACACCGACGGGCATGGACCGACTCGCGTTTGTCAATCCCCAGGACAACCCGGATGGAAAATCAAAAATCATTTCCCTACCGGTCTCTAAGTCAAGCCCTATAAGGGCCTGATACGGACGAAGCCCCTTAAGGGCCCCGAAAGGTTTGCCGACTGCATTTCTTTCTCGGGATACCCCTTAAGGGGTTCTTTTTACGCCTTCTTGTTCTCGCGGCCCGTAAACGGGTCAACAAACTCTTTCAGCCCTATCTGGTCTGCGATTTGATCTGATGCCAGTTGGTTTCGGATATACTCTGCTATCTGCTTTTTATTCCGCCCCACTGTATCCACATAATATCCTCTGGCCCAAAAGTGCCGATTTCCATACTTATATTTCAGATTTGCATGCCGATCAGATATCATTAGACTACTTTTTCCTTTCAAGTACCCCATAATCTGTGATACACTGTACTTGGGTGGGATACTTATCAGCATGTGTATATGGTCTGGGCACGCTTTGGCTTCTATGATTTCTACGCCTTTTTGCTGACACAGTTTTCTCAATATCACTCCTATATCCTGTTTTATCTGTCCATATATCTCCATCCTTCGATATTTGGGTGCAAATACGATGTGATATTGACATCTCCAACTTGTATGCTCTAAACTACTTATGTCTTTGTCTTTCACGATGAAGACCTCCCTGTTATCGTAGTTGTGTGGTCGGCAAACCACTTTTACCTTATCAGGGGGGTATTTTTCTACTTTTCTCCTCGCTTTAAGCTATTTTTCCCCCGACTCAGCCGGGGGTTGCCTTTGGTACCACCAATACAAACATCAGCCCCTTTAGGGGCTGATGTTATGCCTTGAAGTTCTTGCTACCCTTGAAAGGAGCTACAAATTCCTTCATCGTAATCTGATCTTGTATCTTGTCTTCGTCCAGCCGGTGCTTTATATACTCTGAAATCCATTTTGTCTTCTTCTCTACTGTATCCACATAATATCCTCGTGCCCAGAACGTTCTGCTTCCGTATTTGTATTTCAAGTTAGCATGTCTGTCAAAGATCATTAAACTGCTTTTCCCTTTTCAGTACCCCATAAACTGCGCTACACTCATACTTGGTGATATGCTTACCAGCATATGGATATGGTCAGGGCAGGCTTCTGCTTCTATGATTCCTACCCCCTTTTCATCGCACAGCTTTCTCAAGATCCATCCTATATCCTGTTTCAAATCCCCATATATCGCCATTCGGCGATATTTCGGTGCAAATACGATATGGCATTGACATCTCCATGTTGTATGCTCTAAACTCTTTATGTCTTTATCTTTCATGATAAAGCCCTCCCTGCTATTTTGGGGTGTGGTTGGCCAGACCTACATCTTCATTTTAGCAGGGAGTTTCCCTTTTTGATCCGACTAAACTCCCTTCCCGGTTCCCCCGGCTTTGCCGGTGGTTTATTTCTTTCTTTCAAAAATGACAAAACCGCTTCCCTATTTTTATATTAGGAAAGCGGTTTTTTGCCTTTTTTGCTCTTTTGGGGGTTGGACATCCACGGTGGGGCGATTTTGAAAAATCGGTCCTAAAAAGCCAGGAAACCCGCATGAATACTAAAAAAATCGGGGGTGACATCTATTTCGTCACCCCTTCTTGGTCGGAATAACGAAATTGTTGTCCACTGATCTAATACCGTTTGAAAGGAATTTATTAACAAAAAATCAGAGGGAAGTCTCAACAAAATGAAAATTCCCAGTTCAGAATAGATGCATTTGACTGTTTTTACAATCCGTTTTTCTGTTTTTTGCTTTCTGGTGTCTCATTTCTATAAAAAGAGATAAACCTCAAAAAATGGCTTGAACGCTGGGTTTATAACACAGAAAAAGAGGCCGAAACTTGGATTGTCTCATTTTTGAGTTCCAAATTTCGACCTCTGTTCACTTGGCCCGCCCGGAGGGATTCGAACCCCCGGCCTTCAGAATCGGAATCTGCTGCGATATCCAGCTTCGCCACGGGCGGATAAATATAAATAGGAAACATAATCTGCCTTTTGACACGTGCTTTATTATAGCATAACACAGATTCAGAATCAACACTTTTTCGGAAATAATATCTTCTTTCCTTTATCATTCCTGGCCTTTATTCCATTTGGTTGTATCAAGAATGTAAAATTACCGTTTATTTTAAGGGATATAGTTGTAATTCACTAATAAAATATGCTATTATTGTGTTTGTGTAAAGTCTAGCTTCTTTTTTAAGTGTAAATTTTCTAACCAACCAGGGGGATAATCATGAAAAGAAAGCATCTAATTGCCGCATTAATCACAGTGGCTGTTATAGTAGGTTCATTAGCATTTCCTGCCTTTGCTGAGGCAACTCAAACGGCAGAGGATCCCGCAAGCTCTGTTGCTTCACAAGATTCCGTTCCCACTTCATCAGCGCCCCCACCGTCTTCCGAGCCAGCCCCTGTACCATCTGAATCCGTTTCTTCTAGTACGGAACCAGAGGAACCCAGCAGTGTTTACGAAGAGCCCAGCAGCCAATATTACGAGGAACCCAGCAGTGTTTACGAAGAGCCTAGCAGCCAATATTACGAGGAACCCAGCAGCGACGACTATGGATACAACTATGAAGACAGCAGTACGTATACCGACAGCGCAATTACTGGGTCTTTGCTTCCTGAGACCTCCGCTGACGGTGCCAGCGGCACTACGAGTCATAATTGGGACAAATTGTTGGAAAATATTAACTCGGCCAATGCCGCCGGCATGGAGGACGGCACCTTCGTATTTAAGGATGATCCTGACAATACCAATAACACAGGCGCCAACGATGGCGGCTGGATCCTTTGGACAGGAATCGGCTTTATCTTTTTGGCTGTTTGCGGTATCAGCTATGTGATTTACGCAAACTTTTTCAGCAAAAAATGTCCCAGAAAACGTCTAGCGGCAGCACAGGCGGCCCAGAGAGCCAGAATCCAATCCTCATCAGCCAAACGTCAGGTTTCTCAACAGCAAACCCTTTCTTCCGCCAAAGGGCGCCCCGACTCCTCCAGCTCTGCCTATGGAGACGGTTATCATTACACCACTAAAAAACCGGCTTCTCCACAAAAGAGCACGTCTTCCAGACCGGCCGCTGCGCCTCGGCGTGACGAGTCTTCCAATCCGTCTCAAAGGCCTCCCCAGTCCAGGCAATATAAGCGTTCCCAAAGCAACGATGATTTTTGGGATAAATTTTTTGATAAATAAGCCCAGCGACAAAAATAGATAAAATACGCCAGCAAAAAACAGCCTTTTTAGCCAAAGGGCTGTTTTTTATTTTCCTCCTTGATTCTTTCCGCGCTTTGCAGTATATATATAGTGGATAAATTTTCGACTAATTTTAATATAGAAGGGGCTTATGGTATGGATCAGGAACAAATTTTATCTCAGGATTCTGAATCCGCGGGAATCCAGCAGGATGAGACACAAAAAGAAAAAACATACTTTGCCGACTATACTTTAAAAGCCAACGAGTTAAAAAAGGCGATCTATCTGGATAATAGAAAACGAGGACTTTTTAAGCGCCAAATGATTTTATTGATTTTGATTGCGGTTTTATTTGCTTATTTTGGCGTTTATCAATTCATTGTCATCCCCGAGCAACGCCTCCTTTCCGTAATCACTATGGCGGTAGCGGGCTTTTGCGCCTTTTTTTCTCTTTGGTTTCCACATCAAAATGATAAAAAATATGTTTCCAAGGTTTTAGCGGTTTGGCCCCGGTATACGGTATCCGTTTCAAAAAAATGCTTAACGATCTGTGATCCCGAGCATCCTGAAAAGGAAAAGCGCAACTTCAAGCTGTCCTATGACGAGCGCTTACAGGTTTATGAGTGTTCTGATCTTTTTATTTTTGTATATGAGAAAAGGCGGCTGTTCTGCCTGCCCAAAAAGTATTTCGATATGGATGAAATCATCGAAATTCATGAGCTTTTTCGGGAACGCTGCAGAAGCCAGTTCGCTGTGATAGACGATCGTACCGGTAAGGAGGTGGGTCACCGATAATCCGGGAAATTATAAATCATTAAAATTTGTGTTTTAAATCATACTAAAGGGGTCTTTTTTTATGGGTTACCAGTTTCTGTTTAATTTGGCTCTAATCCTGCTGAGCACAAAACTGTTCGGCATGCTGACTAGAAAATTCAAAATGCCTCAGGTTGTCGGCGCCTTAGCCGCCGGTTTAATCTTGGGGCCTGCTATGCTCGGTTGGCTGCAGGAAACCGAATTTATTGATATGATGGCGGAGCTTGGCGTTATTGTTTTAATGTTTACCGCCGGTTTGGAAACCGACATCAAAGAGCTGAAGAAAAGCGGAAAGGCATCCTTTGTCATCGCTTTGATCGGTGTCATCGTCCCCCTGGCAGGTGGTTTTGGTCTTGCCTATTTCTTTAATCACGAAGGAATCAACGATGCTTCCGCAAGTATTTTCTTACAGAATATCTTTATCGGCATTATTCTCACGGCTACCTCTGTAAGTATTTCCGTGGAAACCTTGAAAGAAATGGGCAAGCTCAATACCCGGGCCGGAAACGCTATTTTAGGCGCTGCTATTATCGATGACATCTTGGGCATTGTTGCTCTAACGATCGTCACCAGCCTAGCGGATTCTTCCGTAAACGTGGCAATTGTTCTGCTGAAAATCGTGGCTTTCTTTGTGTTCGCCATTGTTTTCGGCATCGTCTTCTATCTGATTTTCGGAAAGCTCCAGAAATATTATAATAAGGATCTTCGCCGCTTTGTAATCATCGCTTTTGTCTTCTGCTTGCTTCTCTCTTATTTGGCGGAAGTATGGTTCGGCGTGGCCGACATCACAGGCGCCTTTATTGCCGGCGTTGTGGTTTCCAATACTCAACGGGCGAAATATATTGCCTCCCGTTTTGAAACCACCTCCTACATGCTGCTTTCTCCTGTATTCTTCGCCAGTATCGGCCTGAAGGTTTCCCTGCCTGGTATGAGCACCTCTATTATCGTTTTCTCCGTTTTGCTTCTGATTGTGGCTATTCTCACCAAGATCATCGGCTGCGGCTTAGGTGCAAAAATGTGCCGTTATTCTAATGCCGAAGCCCTTCAAATCGGCTGCGGTATGATCTCCAGAGGCGAGGTTGCCCTGATTGTGGCCAATAAAGGCGCCGCCCTGGGATTAATGTCCACTACTTTCTTCGGCCCAATCATTATTACTGTCGTCGCTACCACGATCATCGCTCCGATTCTTTTAAAGCTGGTGTTCCGATCCAAGAAAAAAGCGGATGGTCAATCTGCTGTGGAAGCAGAAGAAAAATCACCTCTTGCCGAAGGCCTTGCGGAAATTTATGAATATTCCCAGGCGGCGAAGACCGCTCCGGAGGAAGAGGAACCTGAATCGATCATTAAAAAGAAAAAATCAGAATCTAAAAAGAACAGCTAATCACCCCCCCTCCAAATTAGTTTTGGAGGGGGTTCCTTTTGATATGTCCGCAGTGAAAACGGCTTTTCTGTGAGATCAATCCCTTTAACAAAAAGTACAGCTCCTATTGGATACTGCTCGTGAGTCCGCCGTCTGTTGAACCAGCGCAATCAGTAGTCCTTTATTAACTACTGTAGCTATCAAAAGCTGAAAGCCTTCCAAACACAAAAAGAGCCTATCCTTTTTCCAGGAAAGGCTCTTTATCTCTTGCCATATCGGGAAATACTCTTGTTCATTCTGAGTAAACCCAAGACTTTTGCAAGAAGCATTCTATTTAATCGGCAGAAACGCGCGCTTTCTAGCAGGCTGTTATTCCATGGACCTATTTAAAATATCTCACGCCGGACGCGAACAGCTGCTGGTCCTTTTCGCCAGGCACATTACCGTACAGGTTTTCTCCCTGCCGCTCAGAGTGGCCCATCTTGCCCAAAATCCGGCCATCCGGGCTGGTGATACCCTCGATAGCACACACGGAGCCGTTGGGATTCCACTGGATATCCATGCTGGGATTCCCATCCAGATCCACGTATTGGGTGGCGATCTGGCCGTTGGCCATCAGCCGCGCCACTGTCTGGGCATCCGCTACAAAACGGCCCTCTCCATGGGAAACCGGAACGGTATGGATCTGGCCTGCTTCCGCTCCCATCAGCCACGGGGATTTGACAGAGGTCACCCTGGTATAGACCATGCGGGAAACGTGGCGGCCCAAGGTGTTGAAGGTCAGGGTCGGGTCGTTCTCCTGAATCTGGGTAATCCTGCCATAGGGCACCAGCCCCAGCTTGATCAGCGCCTGGAAGCCGTTGCAAATGCCCAGCATCAGGCCATCCCGTTTTTCCAGCAGCTCGGAAACCGCCTCGGCTACTCTGGGATTGCGGAAGGTAGTAGCGATAAACTTGCCGGAGCCATCCGGCTCGTCGCCGCCGGAAAAGCCGCCGGGCAGCATGATGATCTGAGCGTTCTGAATCGCTTTCACCATCGCCTCGATGGTTTCCTCAATATCTGCGGGCGTCAGGTTCTTTACGATAAGCACATCGGCTTTAGCGCCTGCTCTTTCAAACGCCCGGGCGGTATCCACCTCGCAGTTTGTGCCGGGGAACGCGGGAATAAACACTCTCGGCTTGGCGTACTGAACGGCGGGAGCCTTTTGATTTCTTTCCGAATACAGGGGCACCTGGCAGAAATAGGCCTTCGTCTCGGCTCTGGTGGGGAACACTTTCTCCAAGGGCTTCTCCCAGGCCTCTGTCAGGGCCGCCAAAGACAGCCTCTCGGAACCGATCAAAATTACCGGTTCCCCGCATACGGCGCCTAACACGGACGCTCCCAGCGTTTCCAATCCTGTGGTGTCACTGTCGTCCTTCAGCTCCAGCACGAGGGAACCGCTGAGGGGCGCGAACAATGTCTTTTGATCCGGATCACCGGCAAACTGGAAGCCCATCTGGTTGCCGAAGCACATCCTGCATACAGCCGCGGCCGCGCCGCCCTCCCGGACAACAGAAGCCGAAAGGATTTGATCCTTTCCCATCATTTCGTAAATTTTAGCGTAAACCGCTCTCAGCTTGTCCCAAGCCGGAAGATGAGTCTCCGGATTTTCCGGCACCGGCACCATCCAAGCCTGGGAGCCGGCTTTACGGAAGCAGGCGGAAACAGTCTTGCTTGCCTTGGTCATGGCTACGGCGAAGCTCACCAGGGTGGGCGGCACATCCAGCGCCTCAAAGGAACCGGACATACTGTCCTTTCCACCGATGGCCGGGTTACCCATGTTCACCTGGGCGGTGAAAGCGCCTAACAGAGCGGCGGCGGGCTTGCCCCACCGTTCCGGGACATCGTGGAGCCGCTCAAAATATTCCTGAAAGGTCAGCCGGGCGGCGGCCGGGTCGGCGCCTACCGCCAGCAGCTTGGACAGGGATTCCACCACCGCATAGGCGGCGCCGTGGAAGGGACTCCACCGGGAAATGCCCGGGATATAGCCGTAGCTCATGGCGGTAGCGTCGTCGGTTTCTCCCTTGAGCAGCGGGATTTTCGCCACCATCGCCTCTTCCGGAGTCAGCTGGTATTTTCCAGAGAAGGGCATCAGCACGGTCCCCGCGCCGATGCTGGAGTCGAACCGTTCGGACAGCCCCTTTTGGGAGCACACCTCCAGGCGCTTCAGGTTTTCCTCAAAGGCCTTTCCTACAGGCAGATCCCTTAACGCTTTAGGCGCCAAATGCCGGTAGTCCTCCGCCGGATCGGCGGCGGTAATTTTGGCTTTGGCACGCTGGGTAACGCCGTTGGTATTCAAAAACTCGCGGCTCAAATCTACGATCAAATCTCCCCGCCAGTTCATTTTCAGCCGGGGGTTTTCCGTGACCTCCGCCACCTGCTGGGCCTCCAGGTTCTCCTGGTGGGCCGCCTGCAAAAACGCGGGAACATCCTTGGGATCCAGAACCACCGCCATGCGTTCCTGAGATTCAGAAATAGCCAGCTCGGTACCGTCCAAGCCCTCGTACTTTTTCGACACCCGGTCTAAATCCACCGTCAGGCCGTCAGCCAGCTCGCCGATCGCCACGCAAACGCCTCCGGCGCCGAAATCGTTGCACCGCTTAATCAGCTTAGCGACCTCGCCGTCCCGGAACAGCAGCTGAATCTTCCGCTCAGTAGGCGGATTTCCCTTCTGCACCTCAGCGCCGCAGGTTTCAATGGACTGCTCGGTATGGGCCTTGGAGGAGCCAGTGGCACCGCCGCATCCATCCCGCCCGGTTCTGCCGCCAAGCAGCACGATGGCGTCTCCGGGCATAGGAGTTTCCCGGATCACGTTCTCCTTGGGAGACGCGCCGATAACCGCGCCGATTTCCATCCGCTTGGCCATG
>ENA-OPRR01000263-OPRR01000263.1-human-gut-metagenome-genome-assembly--contig:-NODE-263-length-57830-cov-5.369849_pt1 | contig 57830 bp, 48 predicted proteins | sample MGYA00241796_ERZ501883 | MGnify/ENA primary metagenome ERZ501883 (study PRJEB25962, sample SAMEA2042406) | human gut metagenome | biome: human gut; feature: human-associated habitat; material: faeces...
GACTGCCGCGAGGGTCAAATACCCCGCTGCTCTGCAGCGCTGCAAGTTTGATACCTCGTTGCTTGCAGCGAGGTCTTTGATTCCCGCGGCCTGTTTATGGGGACTTAACAGAAGGTAACTGTGCGGGACTTAAACAGTTACGATGGAAGATTAATTATGCTGACTAAGAAAAAACAGAAAATGCCGTATACCAGAATGCTTGCCCTGGGCTTTGCCCTCATTATACTGATGGGAGCGCTTCTTTTATGCCTCCCGGTTTCCACCCGCAGCAGGGAATGGATGCCCTTTCTGGACGCCCTGTTTACGGCCACCTCGGCCACCTGCGTGACCGGTCTGGTGGTGGCGGATACCTATCAGAACTGGAGCCTGTTCGGACAGCTGGTCATTTTGACCCTGATACAGATCGGAGGCCTGGGCTTCATCACTATCGGCAGCTATATCGCGGTCCTTTTGAAAAAGAAAATCGGGCTGAAGGAAAGGGAGGCCATCCATGAAAGCGTGAGCACCATTGAACTGGCCGGCGTGGTAAAGCTGGTCCGCAAGATTGTGATGGGCACCTTTGCCTTTGAGCTGACAGGCGCCCTGCTGCTATCCATCCGCTTTGTGCCGCAGTATGGGTTCTGGAGAGGCTGCTATATGGGGATTTTCCATGCGATTTCAGCCTTCTGCAACGCCGGCTTTGACCTGATGGGCAGAAATGAGGCTTACAGCTCGCTGGTGGCGTATGAAGGGGATATCCTGGTGAACCTGACTATTATGGCCCTGATTATAATCGGCGGGGCAGGCTTCCTTGTCTGGGATGATATCCACAGAAACAGACTGAATTTCAAAAAATATCTTCTGCACACCAAGATCGTACTGATTACCACAGGGATCCTGATTTTCGGCGGAGCCCTGCTTTTTTACCTGATGGAAAAGGACAATGTGCTGGCCGGAATGAATGTCAGGGAGAGGATATTGGGCTCCCTGTTCAGCTCGGTAACCCCCAGGACTGCGGGCTTTAACAGTGTGGACACCGCCGCGCTGAAGGATTCCAGCAAATTTTTAACGATGGTTCTTATGTTTATCGGCGGCAGCCCCGGTTCTACGGCGGGCGGCGTGAAAGTGACCACTGCGGTCGTCATGGTTCTTTCCACCATAGCCATGGTGCGGGGGACCCATGGAGTCAATATTCTGGACAGACGTCTGGAGGAGAGCGCGGTAAAGAGAGCCAGCGCCATTGTTACCATTGACCTGGGACTGGCCGTGGCAGCGGCCCTCATTATCATGTCAGCGCAGCCGCTGAAGCTTTCAGACGCGCTGTTTGAGGTGTTTTCCGCCATTGGGACGGTGGGAATGACAACGGGAATTACCAGGGAACTGGTGCCGTTGTCCCGTATCGTCATCATTTTGCTCATGTACTGCGGCAGGCTGGGAAGCCTGACCTTTACCCTTGTTTTTGCCAGAAGCAAGCCGGAGCCTCCGGTGAAGCAGCCGGTGGAAAAAATTGTGGTGGGATAATTCTAAGGAGGATAAATAATTACTATGAAATCTATGCTTGTTATCGGTTTGGGGCGCTTTGGGCAGCATCTTGCCTCCAACCTTCTCGACCTGGGAAATGATGTCATGATAATTGACAGTGATGAAAGGAAGCTGGAAGGCCTTGTTCCCTACGCTACCAGCTCCAAAATCGGGGACTGCACGAATCCTGAAGTGCTGCGCAGCCTTGGAATCGGCAATTTTGACGTGATTTTTATCTGTATCGGCACGAACTTCCAGAGCAGCCTGGAAATTACCAGCCTGGTAAAGGAAATGGGCGGAAAGCATGTGGTGAGCAAGGCGACCAGGGATATCCAGGCAAAATTCCTGCTGCGCAACGGCGCGGACGAGGTTATTTATCCGGAAAAGGATATTGCCGAGCGCTGTGCGGCCAGGTTCAGCATGGATAATGTGTTTGATTATATAGAAATCTCTTCCAAATACGGTATTTATGAAATCAGCCCGTTGAAGGAATGGGTGGGAAAATCCATCCGGGAATCCAACATTGCGGCGCGTTACCGCGTTACGATCATCGGGATTAAGAAGGAAGGCCGCGAATCCCACATCATGCCCTCTGCGGATGATTTCATAGAGGATGGGGAGCATCTGATTGTGCTTGCTTCCCACGAGACTGCCAGAAAGCTGTTAAAGCAGCTGTAGGCCGCAGAAAGGCAGGAACAGTTAATGATTACATCGGCATCCAACACCCGTGTTAAAAAAGTGGCTGCGCTGAACCAGAAGGCAAAGGAGCGCAGGCAGGAGGGCAAATACGTGGTGGAAGGCGTGAAAATGTTTCTGGAAGCGCAGGAAGAAGAAATTGAAGAAATATATGCTGTGGAAGGCTTTCAGAATGCGGCCTGTATGGAGAAGCTGGCCGGCCGTCCCTTTGAAACCGTGTCGGAGGAGGTCTTCCGCAAGATGAGCGATACCGCGGCGCCGCAGGGAATCCTGTGCGTAATGCGGCAGAAAAAATATGCGCTTGCAGACCTTTTGGCAGCAAAGAACCCGCTTCTCATGATTCTGGAGGATATCCAGGATCCGGGCAATCTGGGGACCATACTGCGCACCGGGGAGGGCGCCGGAATCGGAGGCGTTATCATGAGCCGGGAAACGGCGGATATTTATAATCCCAAAACCATACGTTCCACCATGGGAAGCATTTACCGTGTGCCGTTCGTCTATGTTTCCTCCCTGGAGGAGACGGCAGTGCAGCTGAAGGCAGCGGGAATCCGTCTGTTTGCGGCACATTTGAAGGGAAAAAGCTGGTACGACGGCGAAGATTACCGGAAGGGCAGCGCCTTTTTGATCGGCAATGAAGGAAACGGCCTGCGGGAGGAAACCGCCGCGCTGGCTGATACCTATATCAAAATTCCCATGGAGGGCCGCGTGGAATCCCTCAACGCCGCCATGGCATCGGGGATTCTCATGTATGAGGCGGCAAGGCAGCGCCGCGGAGGATGAAAACAATGCAGCGGGAAAAAGGACAGAAGGCGGAAGCAATCAGGAAGGAGCGAATATGACAATAGGATTCATCGGACTTGGAAATATGGCCCGGGCCGTCATTGGCGGCATGCTGGACAAGGGTATCGTAAAGCCGGAGGACATCTGCGGCAGTGCGAAAACGGAAGCTACCAGAAAAAAAATGGAGGACAGCTGTAAAATCCGTACCGCATCCTCCAACAGGGAAGTGGCGGAACAGGCGGAAATACTTGTGCTTGCGGTAAAGCCTCAGTTTTTTGAAGAAGTCATTGAAGAAATAAAAGGTATTTCCTGGGAAGGCAAAACGATAATCAGCCTGGCGCCGGGAAAAACCATAGCCTGGCTTCAGGAAAAATTCGGGCAGAGGCTTCCGGTGGTCAGATGCATGCCCAATACGCCTGCGCTGGTAGGGGAAGGCTGTACGGGCGTCTGCGCCTCACCGGAGGTCGGTTCAAAGGCCCGGGATACGGTGCTGGAGATTCTCGGAAGCTTCGGAAAGGCGGTGGAGGTTTCTGAGAAAATGATGGATGTGGTGGGCGCAGTCAGCGGAAGCTCCCCGGCCTTTGTTTTCCTGTTTATCGAGGCCCTGGCGGACGGGGCGGTAGCGGAAGGAATGCCCCGGGCGCAGGCCTATGAATTCGCGGCCCAGGCGGTGCTTGGAAGCGCGAAGCTGGTTCTGGAAACCGGCAGCCACCCCGGAGAACTGAAGGATATGGTATGCTCTCCCGGAGGCACGACAATCCAGGGGATAAAGATGCTGGAGAAAAATAATTTCCGCGGCACAGTAATGAATGCGGTCATTACCTGTGTGGAAAAATCGAGAAAAATGTAATAATTGTAACAATTAGATAATCTTCTGAAGAAAATCTTAAGAAAAGTTGCTCCCTGCGTAGAAAAAAGTACGCGGGAGCAACTTTTTTGCAATAAAATATTAAGAAAAAAAGAATAATATGTAAAAACCATGTCGAAATAATATAAAAAATAAATGTTAAAACATAAATTTTACTTCCTTATAATATTGATTTAAAGCGCAAAAGTGGTCGAAAACCCTGAGTTTTAGCGGATTGTATTGAGGGGTTGACAAATGGGCATAATGTTGATATGATATCAGACGTAACATTTGTTAACAACTTTGTAACAATTGTGAAAAAGTTCCCACTGACCCAGGGAACGCTGAAATTGGAGGTTATTTATGAACACAAATGGCAGAAGGTTGTGGAAGCATGCTGCCGGATGGCTGACAGGTATTATGGTGCTCAGCTCCGCATGCGGAACAACCGCTATGGCAAATGGTGTGATGCTGGTTGAAACGGCCAGTGTGGCAGATGTCCATGCAGAAGCTGATGATACCTCTCCGGTGCTGGCAACGTTATCCGGGACACAGGCTAAGGTCCTTGAGAACAGCGGCAGATGGATGAAGGTACAGGTCGGTGATATCACCGGCTGGGTGGAAAGCGAGCACCTGACAGACGGCAGTGATACATTAGATGATATCGCGCCGGTAAACCCGGAGGAAACACAGAATCCGGGCGATACGGAAGAGCAGACAGAACAGACACAGGATTTACAGACAGAAGAGACCCATCCCGCCGACACAGCTGCTCAGGACAGAATGTCTGAGAGCAGTTCGGACGGAGCCGATTCAGCGGCTGAGGATAACTCCGCGGCTGAAGAAGCGGCAAGGAAAGCGGCTGAGCAGACGCAGAAGGCCGCTGAAGAAGCGGCAAGGAAAGCAGCTGAGCAGTCGCAGAAGGCCGCGGAAGAAGCGGCAAGGAAAGCAGCCGAGGAAGCGCAGAAGGCTGTAGAAGAAGCGGCAAGGAAGGCGGCCGAGGAAGCGCAGAAGGCCGCGGAAGAAGCGGCAAGAATCGCGGCCGAGGAAGCGCAGAAGGCAGCGGAAGAAGCGGCAAGGAAGGCAGCTGAGGAAGCACAGAAGGCGGCCGAAGAAGCGGCAAGAATCGCAGCCGAGCAGGCGCAGGCAGCCGCGGTTCAGGCAGCACAGCAGGCGGTTATCGCGCAGTCGGGCGTTACCCCCCAGGATGTGGAGCTGCTTGCAGCGCTCATCCAGTGTGAAGCCGGCGGCGAGCCCTATGTGGGCCAGGTCGCGGTTGGCAGCGTGGTTATGAACCGTGTGGAAGCTGCAGAACATCCCAGCAGTATTCCGGATGTTATCTATGCGGCCGGCCAGTTCAGCCCGGTAAGGAACGGAAGCCTTTCCAGAACCCTTTCCACCGGCGATATCAGCCAGTCCTGCAGACAGGCGGCCATTGAAGCGCTTGCAGGTTCCGAGCCTGTAGGAGATAAGCTTTATTTCCGAAGGGTAAACGGAAGACATGGGCAGGTCATCGGCAATCATGTTTTTTATTAATTGAATAGTAACTGTTCAGGATGGCGGATATATTGGATGTTCTGAACTGTTACATTGGATAAAACGAAACAGACAAAAGAGCAAAAGGCGGTTGGAGTATATATCCAGCCGTCTTTTTTCTTACCTGCCGCAGTCGGCATATGAAAAATAAGCTATCAACAGTAACAGTTGAAATCTCTGGTGTTGTTACTGCTAATATGTCTGTTTTTTTACAAAACTTGACAAATTTTGCAACAATTGTTAACATGTCTGTAATATCTGGCGGGAAGCGGAGCGGAATTAGAAGGCTGTCCCGCGGCGGGAATTATGGCACGGCCATTTTCCCATATCTTATCTGTGCCGCACAGGCGGCATGAGGGGAAGTGTAAAACACTTTACAGGGGTTATACTATGAAAGTATTGAGAAAACACAGCATTGCATTTTTTATGAGGCGGACGCTGCTGTTTGCCGCCGTATGTATGCTCATGGCAGGGACACAGTCCAGCGCGCAGGGAAGCAGCGGAGAGCGTCTGGGGGCGGGCGTTGCGGAAATCCTGGATGAGGAAGCGGATGTACCCGATTTACAGAACGCGGATACGGATGCTACGGAGAAGGACGGGGAAAAGGATATCCTTATGGCCGAAGCCCTGCAGACAGGCGCCGTGGGAGAAGCGGTGATTACCGACAGAATACCTGACGGAGAAAAGGCCGTGGAGGAAGCGGCGGATACGGATTACGATCTGGTTATGGCCAACGTGTCCAATACGCTGAATGTAAGACAGGAGCCGGACGAGGAAGCGAAGAAGGTAGGCTACCTTTACGCGGACTGCGGTGGAACGGTACTGGAAAGAAAGAATGGCTGGACGAAGCTGAAATCAGGTGACCTTACCGGCTGGGCCAAGGACGAATTCCTTCTGTTCGGACAGAAAGCGCTGGAGGAGGCTAAGAAGGTGGGGAGAACGGTAGCCACGGTTACCGGGGATACTCTGCGTATCCGTAAGGAGCCTGCGGCCGATGCGACGGTATACGATCTGGCTGCAAGAGGAGAAATTTTCCGGATAGTGGATGCGGGAGAGCTGGAATTCAGCGACGGCATCCGGCTGAATGCGGATTGGGCGGCCGTGGACTACGAAGGCCGCACCGGTTATGTGTCGGCAGACTATATTACTGTGGAATTCGAACTGGACGAGGGTGAGACTCTGGAGGAAATCGCGGCAAGGGAAGCTGCGCAGAAGGAAGCCCAGGCCCAGACCCTGCTTCAGGCGCAGGATGGGAAGGCATCGGAAAAAGCAGGACGTACAGGCGGCAGAAATATAGAAAACTCAGGCGCAGTGCCTGCAGGGACCAGCGATGCTATTCTGCTGGCGGCGCTGATCCAATGCGAAGCGGGAAGCGAAATTTATGAAGGACAGCTTGCGGTAGGCGCGGTGGTAATCAACCGGGTGAAAAGCGGTTCCTACCCCAACAGTGTTTCCGGGGTTATCTATGCATCCGGACAGTTCGGCCCTGCGGGAACCGGCAAGGTAGCCAGGCTCATCCAGAGCGGAAATATTAAAGCCAGCTGCCTGCAGGCGGCCAACGAGGCTCTGGCAGGCTCCACAAATGTGGGAACCGCCACCCATTTCAGACGAGCAGGCAGCCGGGAAGGCATTGTTATCGGCAATCATGTATTCTGGTAAAGGATGCTTTGTATACAGGGCGGCGGCAACCGCCCAAGCTGGACACAAACAGGGAGTGAACAGTAACGGGACTGCGGCATTGCTTCCATCGGCCTGAAACAAATGATTGAATATCTTTTTATTATATAGTATTATGTAGGAAAGCCGAAAAGGAGGGATTTGTATGAACCAGGTTGTATTCTGGCTGATTTTGCTTATTATTCTGGTTGCCATTGAGATTGCAACTATGGGTCTTACCACCATCTGGTTTGCGGGCGGAGCATTCGTCGCAATCATAGCAGCGGCTTTCGACGCACCGTTGTATGTGCAGATAACGTTGTTTCTGAGCGTGTCGGTGGTGCTTCTGCTTTTCACAAGACCGATCGCAATGAAGTATTTTAACAGAGACAGGATCAAGACCAACGCGGAAAGCCTGATAGGCAAGCAGGCTATTGTCACAGAGGAAGTGGATAACCTGATGGCCGCCGGCACGGTAAGTGTGGACGGACAGGAATGGACCGCCAGGAATGTGATGGACGGTGTGAAGCTTCCCAGGGGAACCATCGTGATTATACGCGCCATCAGCGGGGTCAAACTAATCGTAGAAGAAAGAAATGAGGGAATGTAGTATGGCTGGAGCAATTGTGCTGTTAATTATTCTTGTACTTATCATCATCCTGCTGGCATCATGTATCAAGATTGTACCGCAGGCTCAGGCATATGTTGTGGAAAGGCTGGGCGCCTACCAGGGGACCTGGAGCGTGGGCCTGAAATTAAAAATGCCTTTTATTGATAAGATTGCCAGAAAGGTGAACCTGAAGGAGCAGGTGGTTGATTTCGCTCCCCAGCCGGTTATCACCAAGGACAACGTTACCATGCGGATAGATACGGTAGTATTTTTCCAGATTACCGATCCCAAGCTGTATACCTATGGCGTGGAAAATCCCATCATGGCTATTGAGAACCTGACGGCTACCACGCTTCGTAATATCATCGGCGACTTGGAGCTGGATCAGACCTTGACCTCCAGAGAGACCATCAATACCAAAATGCGCGCGTCCCTGGACGTTGCCACCGACCCCTGGGGAATTAAAGTAACCAGAGTCGAACTGAAGAATATCATACCTCCGGCGGCCATCCAGGACGCCATGGAGAAGCAGATGAAGGCGGAACGTGAAAGACGTGAGTCCATCCTCCGGGCGGAAGGCGAGAAGAAGTCCACCATCCTTGTAGCGGAAGGTAAGAAGCAGTCCGCGATTCTGGAAGCGGAAGGCGAGAAGCAGTCTGCCATCCTTCATGCGGAAGCTGAGAAGGAGAAGATGATTCGGGAAGCGGAAGGTGAAGCGGAAGCTATCCTGAAGGTACAGCAGGCCGCAGCTGACGGTATCCGTTTTATCAAAGAAGCAGGAGCGGATGATGCGGTGCTCAAGATCAAGAGCTTGGAGGCCTTTGAAAAGGCAGCTGACGGCAAGGCGACCAAGATCATTATCCCATCCGAAATCCAGGGACTTGCAGGAATGCTGGCCTCTGCCAAGGAAGTGCTCAATAGCTGACAGCAAATACCCCGCGTAAGCAGCGGGGCATTTGAACCCCGTGCAGCCGCCGGGTGGGCGCGTTGACGCGTCCGTCCGGTTCGCTGCACGCGGGAATAAACCGGTAACTATATAAAAGACATGGATAAGTCTCACATCAAAGACGATCAGGATGTGGGACTTTTTCGTCAGAAGGAATGAAGAAAGAGAGGAGAGACTGCTATGGACTTAAAAGGACGTCATTTTTTGAAATTAATGGATTATACGCCGGAGGAGATTACATACCTGCTGGATTTGGCTGCTGATTTGAAGGACAAGAAGAAAAAAGGCATTCCGGTCAATTGTTTCCAGGGGAAGAACGTAGCCCTGATTTTTGAAAAAACAAGTACCAGGACCAGATGCTCTTTTGAGGTTGCCGCCCATGATCTGGGCCTGGGAACCACCTATCTGGATCCTTCAGGCTCCCAGATTGGCAAGAAGGAAAGCATTGCCGATACCGCCAGGGTGCTGGGAAGAATGTATGAAGGAATTGAATACCGCGGCTTCGGACAGGCGATTGTGGAAGAGCTGGCCGCTAATGCGGGAGTTCCTGTATGGAATGGCCTGACCAATGAATTCCATCCCACCCAGATGTTGGCGGATCTTCTGACCATCAGAGAGCATCTTGGCCGTATTAAGGGCGTAAAGCTTGTATACATGGGCGATGCCCGCTATAATATGGGCAATTCCTATATGGTGGCCTGTGCGAAAATGGGCATGCATTTTACTGCCTGCGCGCCGAAGGCATACTTCCCGTCCCAGGAGCTGGTGAACCAGTGTAAGGTTATTGCATCGGAAAACGGCGGAAGCATCACCCTGACTGAGGATGTCATGGCGGGAACCAGGGATGCGGATGTCATCTGCACCGACGTATGGGTATCCATGGGTGAACCGGACTATGTATGGGAGGAGAGGATCAACCTGCTTTCCCCGTATCAGGTGAATAAAGCGATTATGGATAATGCGGGAAATGCTATTTTCATGCACTGCCTCCCTGCATTCCATGATCTGAATACGAGGATCGGGAAAGAGATAGGGGAAAAATTCGGCATCAGTGAAATGGAGGTTACCAACGAGGTGTTTGAATCCCCTGCCTCCGTGGTATTTGATGAAGCGGAAAACAGGATGCATACCATCAAGGCGGTCATGGCGGCCTCACTTGGTTATGAATTCTGAAAATAACAGGCAGGCCAAAAACCTCAAAGGAGCGCTGACGGATATATGAAATCGGAAATACTCACCCTGCTGAGAGAAGGAATGCGCAGGGGGAATGCACAGGACGGAAGCCAGGAATATATATCGGGGCAGGAGCTTTGCAGCCGGTTCGGCGTTTCCCGCACCGCTGTATGGAAGGTGATGAACCAGCTGAAGGCGGAGGGCTATGAGATAGAAGCGGTACAGAACAAAGGCTACCGTCTGAAGGCCTCCCCGGATGTGGTGGGGGAAGATGAAATCAAAAGCCGTTTTGAGAACCGGGGAGAAGGCCATTGGGCGGGATGCCGCCTGATGTATTTCCCGGAAACGGGTTCTACGAATATCGATGCCAAAAAGGCGGCTGAGGAAGGCGCGCCGGAGGGAACGCTGGTGGTGACGGACTGCCAGAATACGGGCCGCGGCCGGAGGGGGCGAAGCTGGGCCTCCCCTAAGGGATGCAATCTCTATTTTACCCTCCTGCTGCGCCCTGACTGCAAGCCGGAGCAGGCCTGCATGCTCACCCTTGTTATGGCTCTTGCCGCGGCGGAGGCTGTGGAGGAGCTTGGCATTAACGCCGGCATTAAATGGCCCAACGATATTGTGGCGCACGGCAAAAAGGTCTGCGGCATCCTGACGGAAATGAGCGCGGAGCCTGACTACATCCATTATGTGGTCATAGGCTGCGGCATTAACGTCAATCAGATGGATTTCCCGGAGGAAATAAGTGCAACAGCAACGTCCCTTGCCCTGGAAAAAGGGGAAAGGATCACCCGTTCCGCCCTGCTTTTGTCCATCATGGAGCATTTCGAAAAGGCTTATGATAAATTTCGGGAAACCTGGGATCTCACGGCCCTGCTTCCTGCATATCACAGCTATCTCCTGAATAAGGATGCCAGGGTGCGGGTCCTTGACCCGAAAGGCGAATTCTGCGGCACGGCCAGAGGCATTAACGAAGCAGGGGAGCTTCTTGTGGAAAAAGAAGACGGGGAGCTTGCCAGGGTATATGCCGGCGAAGTTTCCGTACGCGGCGTATATGGCTACGTGTAATATTTTGTAACAGCTCAGGACGGCAGAGCCATTCAAGAAGATGCGCCCTCCCGGACAGTTGCTATAATGAGTGAAGTAACAGATTATAAAAGACAGGCGGACAGAACATGGAAGAAAGATGGAAAACCGGCAGAACGGAGGACGGGCGCATGCTCCTGTGCGGCGCCAACTCCTATGAGCAGAAATATTATTTTAACCCTGATTTTAACAAACTGCCCCAGTCCGTTCAGGACGAGCTGCATATCCTTTGCGTGCTTTACACTGAGGAAGTGGGCGGTATTTTTACCATACTCTTTGAACCGGACGGCGGCGTGACCCTGGAAACCACGGCTGCCGAAGAGGATTTCCTCTATGATGAGGTGAGCAGCGGGCTTCTTCTGGGTGAAATCAGAAGAAAAAGAAGGGAACTTCTTGAGTCCCTCAGCCTTTATTACAGAGCCATGGTGCTCCATGAAAACGTAGCGGATTTCCTGGATGAAGAAGAATAGAACAGGAGAACAGCATGATATTAGTAATTGATGTAGGCAATACCAATATTACCTTCGGCGTATATGAAGGGAAAAAATTAGTCACCACCTTCCGCATGATGTCCAAGCTGCCCCACACCTCGGACGAATACGGAATGAGCATCAGGCAGCTGCTGATGTTTGACGGAATCTCCAAAGAGCAGATTGAGGGAACCATCCTGGCAAGCGTGGTCCCCAATATCATGCATTCCCTTGTGGGCGGCATTACGCGCTACCTGGGAACCCCGCCCCTCATTGTGGGAGCAGGCACAAAGACCGGTATCCGCATCATCACCGAAAGCCCCAAGGAAATCGGCCCCGACCGTATTGTAGACGCAGTGGCGGCCTATGAAAAGTACGGCGGCCCCGTCCTTGTTCTTGACTTCGGAACGGCAACCACCTATGACTATGTCACTGCAGACGGCTGCTTTGCTGCGGGCATTACGGCTCCCGGCATCCGTATTTCGGCCAAAGCCCTCTGGGAAGATACAGCCAGGCTCCCTGTAGTGGAGATTAAGAAGCCCAAAAGCATCCTGGCCCAGGAAACCATCTCCAGTATGCAGGCAGGCCTTGTCTATGGCCAGATAGGTCAGACCGAATATATCGTCAATGCCGTAAAAAAGGAAACCGGCCTGCCGGATATGAAAGTAGTGGCTACCGGCGGCCTGGGCCGTATTATTGCCGACGAAACAGACGTCATAGATATCTACGACGCCGCCCTTACCATGGAAGGCCTGCGTTATATTTACGAAAAGAACCGCAGATAGCTTCACGGATTATCGGATTCCGAAGCAGCCTGCAGGGACAAAATTCCGGGGCGTCATCCCTCTCATGAAAGGAATGTAAAGATGGCAAAAGTGCAAATTGGCAATGTGACTTTGGAAAACCAGGTATTTCTGGCACCAATGGCAGGCGTAACCGACCTGCCATTTCGTCTGCTCTGCCGCGAAATGGGAACCGGCCTCGTATGCAGCGAAATGGTGAGCGCCAAAGCCATATATTATAAAAACAAGAATACGGAAAGCCTTTTGGAAATCCATGAAAAGGAACGCCCTGTTTCTCTTCAGCTCTTCGGCTCCGATCCGAAACTGATGGCGGAAATGGCAAAAAGAATTGAAGAAAGGCCTTTTTCCATTCTGGATATCAATATGGGCTGCCCCGTACCCAAGGTTGTAAATAATGGAGAAGGCTCCGCCCTCATGAAAGATCCTCTTCTTGCAGGAAAAATTATTTCGGCCGTGGCCGGAGCGATTCATAAGCCCGTAACCGTTAAAATCAGGAAGGGCTTTGACGACAGCTGCGTCAATGCGGTGGAAATCGCCCGCATTGCCCAGGAAAGCGGCGCCGCCGCTGTAGCGGTGCATGGCAGGACAAGAGAGCAGTATTACGCCGGACAAGCGGATTGGGACATCATTGCCCGGGTAAAGGCGGCGGTAAGCATACCGGTAATCGGAAACGGTGATGTGACCGGACCGGAGACGGCGGAGCGCATGCTGAAGGAAACGGGCTGCGATGCGGTGCTTATCGGACGGGCTGCCAGAGGAAACCCATGGATTTTCCGCCGAACCATTCACTATCTGGATACCGGCGAGTTGCTGCCCAGTCCACCCATAGAGGAGGTGCGGGAGATGATGCTGAGGCATGCCGCCCTTTTGACGGAGTATAAGGGAGAATATACGGCTATCCGGGAAATGCGCAAGCATGTCTGCTGGTATACGGCCGGCTATCCTCATTCCGCCAGGCTGAGGGAACGCATCAATGAAATGGAGACAATGCAGGAGCTGGAGGCGGTCATCCGCGGCTGAGCCTGTGCAAAGCCATCTTTTAAAAATCGCCTTTCGGGAATCGCCAATGTAAAGTCACCTTCCGGGAACCGTCTTCTGGGAATTGCCTTCCAGAAAGCCTTTTTGTGAAATTCCCTTTTGAAAATAAAAAAGCGCTGCATGAAAACAGGATGAACAGCATACCCTTAACCATGGTATATATAGATGCTTTTTTACCCTGGGACAGGGATATGGCAAAAAGAGCCCGGCATACCGGGAAGGGATTTATCCGGCGGCGGATCATGGGAAACAGGCCATTGGAGTGGACCGTTTCAGAGGAGGAAATACAGTTCAGGTTTCACATGCTTCCTGAGGGCTGGATGAAAAAGACGGAAAAGCTCTGCGGACGGCTGTTGGAGGCTGTGGCCGAAGCTGCGGGAGGAAATCAGATCTGGATGGCGCCGGAGCTTAGGAATATCCTGGGAAAAACTAAGGCCGGTGAGGTATTTAGTTCCCTGCCTGTTCCGGAGCCTGCGTTAATGCGCCTTCTTTGGAAGCAGCAGGGATTCTTTCCGTATATGACCATAATTATGCCTGATTTCGGGAAGGAAGACTTTTATGAGGAAATAGAAGCGGAGGCGGAGCTTGTCAGGGAATTTCTGGAAGGTGATTATGACGGGCTGAACGGCCTTCTGCTGGTCAGCCGGGCGCTGGAGGGCGGCCTGCAGATCTCCCTGGAGGAGGAAGTCCCTTACTACAGCCATATCTATCAGGATACGGGACTCCCGGTCATCTGTGCGGGCAGCCCGGCTGTTGCGGGTTCCCGGGGAAGCATATGTATTGATATGCGGCCCGGTTACAGGATTGCGTTCCGCCGTCTGCCGGAGAATACGATCTATCTGGATATGACCTCGGAGGCGGAGAAGGAACGGCTGCTTTGTGCCAAAAGAAAGGATATTTCTTATGTGAGTGCTTTGAATATTCTTGACACTTATGTGAGAAAAAGGTATAATACGAACCGTTACCAGGAGTCTGATGATAATCAGCCGTATAAGTAGAAACGTTTTTACAGACTGCGGAACGCGGAATATGGTCAGACAGTTAAATTGAAGACTAGATGAGGCAGGCGGAACGGATATGGCAATGCTTATGTGAAGGCACTGCCATATTCTAATGCTGACCGTAAATTATAGTATGTCCGTTCCGGCAGGAGCGCGGGCGGGAAAAGGAATCTGCAGGAATAAGAAAGGGAGAGAAACATGGAAGAGAAGAAAAATATCCTTACCTATGAAGGACTTCGTAAGTATGAGGATGAACTGCATAACCTGAAGGTGGTTAAGAGACAGGAAGTGGCTCAGAAGATCAAAGAGGCAAGAGAGCAGGGCGACCTCTCCGAAAATGCGGAATACGATGCTGCAAAGGACGAGCAGCGCGATATCGAAGCAAGAATTGAAGAGCTGGAGAAGATCCTGAAGAATGCGGAAGTAGTCGTGGAAGACGAAGTGGATCTGGAGAAGATCAACATCGGCTGCCGCGTTAGAATTCTGGACATGGAATATAATGAAGAAATGGAATACAAGATTGTCGGTTCCACCGAGGCAAACAGCCTGAAGGGAAAGATCTCCAACGAATCTCCCGTAGGCAAGGCTCTTATCGGCGCTAAGGTAGGGGATATTGTAGAAGTGGAAACGCAGGCGGGCACCATCACATATAAGGTACTGGAGATTCAGCGTTCCAACTGATTCCGGAAGAATATCGGTATGACTGGAATATACGCTTTTAAGGACACTTTCAGAAGAAAATCTGAGAGTGTCTTTTTTTGCGATGGCACGAGGTTTTCATTGTATATCAACAACTATGGAAAATGGTGGATGCAACAGCCCTCCTGATACTTCCGCCCGCAGAGACCCAAACGGGGTGTGAACAGTAACAGCAAAAAGTGACAGGTCCCCCGCAGTAATTGCGTGGACGGGCGCCTCTTCCTCCTGTATGCTATAGTCAGCAGAGAAATTGCCGCGGTGCGGCAGAATGGAGGAAGCAATGAACATAGAATATCATGTATCGGTAAACGGATGCGACCGTGCTGAGGGAAGCAGGGAAAATCCGTTTCGGACAATCTCCAGAGCGGCGGCCATAGCGGAAACCGGCGACAGAGTCATCGTCCATGAGGGCGTTTACAGGGAATGGGTGAAGCCCGCCCATACCGGCTACAGCAATATCAGCCGTATCACCTATGAAGCGGCTGAAGGAGAAAAGGTAGTCATCAAGGGTTCCGAAAGAATTCAGAACTGGGAGCAGACGGAAGGGACGGTTTGGAAGGCCGTTGTGCCCAATACGCTTTTCGGCGACTATAATCCCTACCAGGAGATTCTGGGAGGGGACTGGTTCCTTTATCCCTGTGCGGATGGACCGGAGGGATACTGTATCCATACGGGGGATGTGTATCTGAACGGGAAATCATTTTTTGAGGCAAAGAGCCTGGAGGATGTGAAGAATCCTGTAATTCGTACGGAAGGCTACAATCCGCCGTGGACAAAAAGGACGGAGCCTATCCTGCATCCGGAGGATACCGTTTACCAGTGGTATGCGCAGGTGGATGACGAAAATACCACAATTTACGCTAATTTCCAGGGCGCGGATCCCAACCGGGAGCTGGTGGAAATCAATGTGAGGAAATGCTGCTTTTACCCGGAAAAGCCGGGGATGAACTATATTACGGTACGCGGCTTTGAAATGGAACAGGCCGCCTGCCCCTGGACGCCGCCTACGGCGGATCAGCCCGGCCTTCTTGGAACTCACTGGAGCAAGGGCTGGATCATTGAAAACAATATTATCCATGACGCCAAGTGCAGCGGCATCAGTATCGGCAAGGAAGCCTCCACAGGACATAACCTGTGCACCAGAAGGCACCGCAAGCCCGGCTATCAGTATCAGATGGAGGCCGTGTTCCGCGCCCTGCAGATTGGCTGGAGCAAGGAAAAAATCGGATCCCATATCATCCGTAACAACGAGATTTACGATTGCGGACAGAACGGCGTGGTGGGCCATATGGGCTGTGTATTCAGTGAGATTACCAATAACCACATATACAATATTGCTGTAAAGCATGAATATTTCGGTTATGAAATCGCGGGCATTAAGCTTCACGCCGCCATTGATGTGCAGGTATGCCATAACCACATCCACAACTGTACGCTGGGCGCCTGGTTTGACTGGCAGGCACAGGGCACGAGGGTTGGCAGCAACCTGTTCTATGAAAATGACAGGGATCTGATGGTGGAGGTTTCCCATGGCCCTTACATGGTTGATAATAACATTTTTGCTTCTGATTATAACTTTGACAACATTGCCCAGGGCGGCGCGTATGTGAATAACCTGTGCTGCGGCACCATGCGCAGGGAGCCGGTACTGAACCGTTCCACGCCTTACCATTTCCCTCATACCACGCAGGTGGCGGGAACCACGCTTGTTTACGGCGGGGATGACAGGCTGTATCAGAATATTTTCCTGGGAGGCACTAAGACCTACACGGAACAGTCCCTGAACGGGACCGCGGGCTATGACGGCTCCCCTGTTTCCCTTGAGGAATATGTGGAAGAAGTAACCGCCCTTGGCAACGGGGATGTGGAAATGTTTGAAAAGGTAAACCAGCCGGTATTTATCAATGGCAACGCTTATCTTAAGGGAGCGCCGGCCTTTGCCAGGGAGGAAGACAATTACCTGAGCGAGGGCGATCCGCAGGTTAAAATTTCGGTGGAGGGAGACAGCGTTTACCTGGAAATGAATGTGGAAAAGGATATGCTTTCCATCCCTACGGAAATTATTGATACGGAAAAACTGGGAATGGTCCGCCTTGTGGAAGCGCCGTTTGACGATCCTGATGGAAATCCGATTGTACTGGATAAGGATTATCTTGGAAAAACCAGAAAAGCAGGCTCTCCGGCAGGACCGCTGGAGGAGCTGAAGGAAGGCTTCAACCGGGTTAAGGTCTGGGGATAAGAGACTGACATCAGGGACAGGCTGTGGATAAATAACAGAAATCAGGCAAAGCCCTGAAAAAAACAGTGTCATGCACAAAGCCGGTTAAGAACCGCAAAGCTGCATGGCACTGTTTTTTGTGATGATGAACTTAAAAAAGTGATTCAGAAGTGCTAAAATCCATCGCCGAAGGCGATTAAGGAAGGATTCTGGCAGTCACTGTGAGGGTATACAGTGACAGGGGATGTTTTCAAATAATGGATGGGATCAGCTCAGCCAGCGCACGCGCCAGAAGCTCATGGCTTTTTTTATCCAGATGCATATAATCATTGGGATGCATCCGTATCCCGTCAATGGCGCCGGCGTCCAGGAAGCTGCAGCCAATCCGTTTTGCCAGGTCTTCGTACCAGAAGGCCAGCTGCCTTGATTTCTCCACACAGCCCGGTCCCATTTCATTGGCGGCGGAGGTTGATGCGTAGCCCTCCTCAATCGGGGCGGGGGCGATAAGCAGCAGCCTGGGGCCGCTCCGGAAGGCGCCCGTAGTGGACATGGCTTTGCCTGCCAGGCGTTCCAGCCCTTTGGCGATGTTCTCCGCATTGCAGCAGAAGCGGGCTTTCGTGTCATTTGTCCCCAGCATGATAATCAGCAGATCCACCGGCTCATGTGTCAGCAGACACTGGGTAATGGCGGACAGGCCGTTCAAACCTTCGAACAGGGGATCGTCAAAAACGGTAGTCCTGCCGCTCAGTCCCTCCTCCATCACCCGGTATTCATTTCCAAGGTACTGCTCCAGCAGGCAGGTCCAGCGTTCCTCCTCACTGAACCGGCCTCCGGTCTGCGAACAGTAGCCATGCGTATTGGAGTCGCCAAAAGCGACAATGGTCTTTTTCATCTTTCCCTCCTGCATATCGGATATCTGACTGCGATACTTCATCAGTCTGTTCCAGTATTAAATATCAGATCTGCCTACCATTTTTTTGTTTCCTCCACAGCGTTGCGTATATCCTGATAAAGGCTGATAATCGCCGGATCCTTTTCATCAACAGGCAGGAAAGGGAGCCTGGGATCACCGATGTCCACGCCGTCCAGCCGGATAATGGTCTTGCATGCGCCGTGCATGGAAGGGAAGGAGCACAGCCGGTAAATAAATTGTGTTATCTTAATCTGCAGCTGCTGCGCCTTTGCAATTTCCCCTCTGCGGATCAGGTCTTCCAGCTTCAGGTACAGCTCTGGCATGGAACCGTAGGTTCCGCCGATTCCCGCGTCCGCACCCATCAGCCTTCCGGCGAGATACTGCTCGTCCGGGCCGTTGAAAACAATGAAATCCTCACCGCCGGCCTGTTTGAAGCGGAGGATGTCATGGCAGGGTTCTGAGGAACATTTTACGCCTGCAACCCGCTCGTTGGCAAGCATCCGTTCAAAAAGTTCCATGGAAAGATTAAAACTGGTCAGCTGCGGTATGTTATAAATGAAAAAGGGCAGGTCGGCGGCTTCCGTAATTGCCGTCCAGTGGCGGTATACGCTTTCCTCGCCCAGATGATAGTAAACGCAGGGCACCGCGCTGGTTGCATCCGCGCCGGCCTTCTGCGCATGCCTTGCCAGCTCCGCCGCATGCCTGGTGTCAGGACAGCCCACATGGACTATAACGGCCATTTCCTCTCCGGCCTCTTCTTTAACCGCTTCCACTACAGCCATTCTTTCCCGGCTGTCCAGCAGAAAACCCTCGCCGGTGCTTCCGCATACATAAAGGCTCTTAATGCCTTTGTTAATATAGTAGCGGGTAAGCCTTCTGGTGGCTGCCAAATCCACCTCGCCGGATTTGGTGAAAGGGGTGTTGAGCGCTACGGTTACATTGCGGAAGCGTGATACATCATATTTTGACATGAATTTTTCCCTCTTTTCCTGAAGATACAAAATGTTGACATTGTTCTTGTAAGATCATATCATTTTATATGTGGGATAACAATAATTTTTGGAAAATATTTTCATTATTATAATAAAAATAAAAAATATTGCCATTAATATATGGATTTTTTCAGGAAAAGGGAGCGAAAGGAATTGGAGAATGATAATATTGTGTTGCAAATTAAGGCGTCATACAATCAGTTTACGAAAGCGGAAAAAAAAGTAGCGGATTATGTAGTGGCGAATCAGGAAAAGGTTTTGTATATGTCGATTACTGATCTGGCTGAAGCTTGTGAAGTTGGGGATGCCAGCGTATATCGTTTTTGCAGGACAATGAAACTTCAGGGATATCAGGAATTTAAAATGAAAATGTCTTTAAGCCAGGCTGTTGTTCGTGAGAACGAAAAGGCCGATTTACAGATTCATGAAGATAGTCTGGGAAAAACGGCGGAACACATTATGGAACAGCATATAAATGCAATCAGAGAAACATATATGCTTCTGGATAAAAATAGCTTTGCGAGGGTGCTTACCATGTTTGAACAGGCGCAGCGTGTCCATTTTTTCGGTATAGGTGATAGTCTGTTGACTGCGGAAGAAGCAAGAAATAAATTTCTGCGCCTTACGAATAAAGTAAGCTGCATTACTGATCCGCATATGCAGTCCATGGCCGCTTCTTTATGTTCACTGGAAGATTTGATAATTATTATTTCCTACTCAGGTGCAACTAAAGATAATATTCATGTAGCAAAGCTGGCCAGGGAGGCTGGCGCGAGACTGGCATGTATTACTCATTTCCGCAAATCTCCTCTTACGGAATACTGCGACGCAGTATTGTTGTGCGGCTCGGAAGAAGGCCCGTTAGAAGGAGGCTCCATGAAAGCTAAAATGAGCCAGCTTTACCTTGTGGATATGCTTTATCAGTCCTTCTATGAAAGGAATTACATACAAAGCAAACGAAATAATGAAATAACTTCGCACTCTGTAGTAGAAAAGTTGTTTTAAATTAGATGTATTCCCGGTGAATAGCAGTAGATAGACCTAATTAACAGATAAGAGGTGAAACTGGTAACAATTTTTTTGATAGGAAAGCCGATTTTATAGCAAATTATGACCAATTTATTAAAATATCCGAAATTTTGTTTATTTTTCAAAAGAAATGTTGCAAAATGAAAGGTAGATAGTGTACAATAATCAATGCAAAACCTAAGGGTTAAAAGGTAATGGAGGGATTTGAAATGACCAAAGCACAGATCTTGAAAAAAGAAATTCTAAGCCAGTACAGAAGCGTAAGGCAGTTTGCATTAGAAATGCAGATCCCTTATAGTACTCTGGTTACGGCGCTGGAGAGAGGGATTGACGGAATGGCTTACGGCACAGTCATCAAAATGTGCAATAAGCTGAATCTGAATCCGGTAGACTTCAGTTCTCTGGAAAGAGATACCACCATCAGTGAGCAGCTTCTTGAGAACCGCGTTATGCAGTATTACGTGAAGCTGAATCAGGAGGGAAGGGACAAGATTCTCGGCCTGATGGACGACTTTGTACAGATCAAGAAATACAAAGCAAAATAATGAGGGAGATTATCCATGCATTATGATTATCTGATTGTCGGAACAGGGCTGTTCGGCGCCTGTTTTGCGTACGAGATGCGGCGGGAGCGCAAGACCTGTCTGCTGATTGACAAAAGAGAGCATATTGCCGGGAACATCTACACGGAAGAGAGTATGGGCATCCAGGTACATAAGTACGGTGCCCATATTTTTCATACCTCCGATAAGGAGATATGGGATTACGTAGGTCAGTTCGCGGAGTTCAATCATTATATTAATTCACCTGTGGCCATATATAAAGACGAGCTTTATAATCTTCCTTTTAATATGAATACCTTCAGCAAAATGTGGGGAATTAGCACACCCTCAGAGGCGAAAAGGATCATTGAGAGCCAGATAGCCGAACTGGAAATTGGGGAGCCTCAGAATCTTGAGGAGCAGGCTCTTTCTCTGGCAGGTAAAGATGTATATGAAAAGCTGATTAAAGGATATACGGAGAAGCAGTGGGGAAGGGACTGCAGGGAGCTGCCTGCGTTTATTATAAAAAGGGTGCCTTTGCGTTTCCGTTATGATAATAATTATTTTAATGACCCCTATCAGGGAATTCCCAAAGGCGGTTATACTGCAATCGTAGAAAAGATGCTGGAGGGCAGCGAGGTACGTACAGGTATCAGCTACAAAGGCTTTCTTGAGAAAAATAAAGCTTGTCCTGAGCCGGATACATGGGATAAGGTCCTGTATACCGGCATGATTGATGAATATTTTGATTATTGTCTGGGAGCATTGGAGTATCGTTCACTGCGTTTTGAAACCGAGACGCTTCCTGAGGAAGATAATTATCAGGGAAATGCCGTAGTCAATTATACGGACAGAGAGATACCGTATACAAGAATTATCGAACATAAGCATTTTGAATTCGGTACACAGCCGGGAACCGTAATTACCAGGGAATATCCTGCTGAATGGCAGAAGGGAGACGAACCATATTATCCGGTAAATGATGACAGGAATATGACTTTGTTTGCAAGATATCAGGACCTGGCGGCGAAAGAAAAGAATGTTCTTTTTGGCGGAAGGCTTGGCCAGTATCGCTATTACGATATGGATAAAGTACTGCGGGCTGCGCTGGATATGGCGGCGGAGGAATTATGAACATTTATTATCAGGATATTATTGAAAGGATCCGTATTCATTATCAGGAAATGACTGATACGGAAAAGCTGATTGCTGATTATTTTCTGGGAAATCAGAAAAGGCAGGATTTTTCTGCAAAAATTATGAGCAGACAGCTCCATGTTTCCGAAACCGCTTTATCCAGATTTGCTAAAAAAATTGGATTTTCGGGTTATCGGGAATTTCAATATATGTACGAAATAAATTTCCATATGCCTAAGTATACAAATGATGATGTGGTACAAAAAATACTTGATACTTATGAAATGCTGCTTCAGAGCTTTAATGGCAGTATAGAGGTGGGAAAAATAAAAAGCTTCTGTGAGACGCTGTCAAGGGCGGAAAGGATTTTCATATTTGCCCTTGGAAGCTCGGCCTGTGCGGCTTTGGAATTCAAACTTCGTTTTATGAGGCTCGGGCTGCAGGTGGAAGTAATTGATAATCCTCATTTGATGCAGATGCAGGCGGTGCTTGCCAGACAGGCGGATCTTGTTATCGGCATGAGTCTGAGCGGTGAAACACGTGAGGTACTCGGAGCGCTGAAGGCTGCGAAGGTCAGGAATGTTGGAGTAACGCTGATTACCTCTAACCGGCAAAAAAACTTGCATGATTTATTCCGCCAGGTGTTGATTGTTCCTTCTATCGAGGGATTATCACTGGGAGACAATATTTCGCCTCAGGTTCCGCTGCTCATTCTGACTGATATTATTTACAGTTTTTTTATGGGAATGGATTCCAATTACAAATCTGCATTGCTTCAGGATACGCTTTCCGCGCTTAAAACAGATGATTCTAACGACAGAGAGGTATTTTGAGTAAGATTATTATTGCTTTATACATAAGTTTTTGTGAACTGCTGCTGCGGATTGTTCCGTACAGCAGTTTTTTTCTGTTTAAGCATGAATAAAAAATATTATTAATATACAATATACATAAAAATTAGATGAAAATATTTACTAAAAACATTAAAATGTCAAAAAAATGAATTGTTTTTCTAAAAAGAGGCTGTGAATTGTAATAAAAACTATAAATCAATATAATGAAACTATAAAATATTTAAGGCACGAAAAGATAAGTGCAGAAGACAGTTTTTCAGTATGAAATTTAAAAGAAAGGGGATAACATGTCAGAGAATATAAGAAGAATATACAAAAAACTTATTGTATCCTGTCAGGCGCTTCCAAATGAACCACTGCATTCTTCCTTTATAATGGGGAGGATGGCCAAGGCGGCAAAGGAAGGAGGCGCTTGTGGTATCCGGGCAAATACCAGGGAAGATATAGAGGAAATAAGAAAGAATGTGGATTTACCGATAATAGGAATTGTAAAAAAAATATATGAGAACAGCCCTGTTTACATAACACCAACAATGAAAGAAGTAGATGATTTGGTGGCGGCTGGCGCTGATATTATTGCAATGGACGCAACAGATGCAGTGCGGCCGGGAGATATCCCTTTGGATCTTTTTATCACGCAGGTACGGAACCGGTATCCTAAACAGCTTCTTATGGCGGATTGTTCGACAATTGAAGAAGCGCTGCATGCAGATAGCCTGGGTTTTGATTTCCTTGGTACTACGTTAGTAGGCTATACGAAACAGAGCGAAGGTGATCAGATAGAAGAAAATGATTTTGAAATCATTAAAAGGATATTGGAAAAGGTTAAGCATCCGGTAATAGCGGAGGGTAATATAAATACTCCGCTGAAGGCAAGAAGGGTACTGGAAATTGGATGTTACAGTGTGGTGGTGGGGTCGATTATAACAAGGCCGCAGGTTATTACACGTACTTTTGCGGAAGAAATAGAAAGGCTGGATGGAAACTGATTATGATACTGGGCAGATTACATGATATAAAAAAATATTATGGCATTCATCCGAATCTGGATAAAGCAATTCGTTTTCTTGAAGAACATGACCTACAGGAATTTGATGCCGGCAGTTATCAGATTGATGAAGGAAATGTATATATGAACCGGTTTGATTATGAGACGGAACCGGAGAGTGATACCTTTGAAGGCCACAAGGATTTCCTGGATATCCATATAGTGGCGGAGGGAAGAGAATTTCTGGGCTATGCGGATGCATCCGGACTGAAGGTGGTTAAAGAATATGATAAGGACGGTGACTTCCTGTTGTATAAGGGAAGGGCGGAATTGAGAATTATGCTCGAACCGGGAAGGTTTGCCATATGCTATCCGGAGGATGCGCATATGCCCAAAATCCGCACAGGGATATCGGGAAAGGTGAGAAAAGCAGTAGTTAAAGTAAAGCTGTGACACGGAATACAGGAGTTATCATGGATAAATTTTTATGTATAGATATCGGGGGAACCGCGATAAAGTATGGGGTTCTGGATGAGTGCGGCCTGTTCCTTGAAACCGCGGAAAGACCGACGCAGGCTTGGAAAGGCGGAAAAGGAATTCTGGAAAAGCTGAAGAATATCGGAGATGAGTGTTTGAGTAGGCATAACATTTCCGGTATTTGTATTTCTACGGCAGGAATGGTGGACTGCGAAGAGGGAAGGATAACCCATTCCGCCCCCCTGATTCCCGATTATGCGGGGACTGAATTAAAAAGAACGATGGAAGAGTGGTTTTGCATACCATGTGAAGTGGAGAACGATGTAAACTGCGCAGGGTTGGCGGAATGCCTGGCGGGGGCGGCAAGAGGCTGTTCCACAGCGGTTTGTATTACGATTGGGACGGGTATCGGAGGGGCTATTCTGTTTCATGACAGGGTATACCATGGGGCTTCAGGAAGCGCATGTGAAATAGGTTATATGAATTTGCCGGGAGGTATGTTTCAGGATCTGGGAGCGGCCAGTGTCCTGCTTGCCAAGGTTGCTGCCGGAAAAGGGATTCCCTGCGATGACATAGATGGACAATGGGTTTTTGAGAGGGCAAAGGAAGGGGATAAATGCTGTCAGCAGGCGATTGAACAAATGACAGATATACTTGGAATGGGAATAGCCAATATTTGTTATGTGATCAATCCGGAAATAGTAGTATTGGGGGGAGGAATTATGTCTCAGAGAGAATATCTTATGCCGGGGATCGAGGCCGGATTGGATAAGTATCTGATTCCGACTGTCAGGGACAGAACGAAGATTGCTTTTGCCCGGAATGGAAATCAGGCCGGGATGCTTGGGGCATACTATCATTTCATCGCGAAACAGAATAAATAATGCTTGCAAATATGCAGAGGATGGTAGTATACTGACTTTCCTTCTCACAAAATACGGGAAGAGATTTGGAAAAGGAAGGTGCTGTGTATGAGCAGGGCAGGAGAGATCAAAGCTGCGGTATTTGATGTGGATGGTACATTGTATGATTACAAAAACGGGTGTGTACCTGATTCTGCAATTGAGGCGATTGGCAAACTGAAGGAAAAAGGTTATTTGATCATTGTTGCTACAGGAAGAACAATGGCCATGCTGAATTCCCAGATAACGGAGACCCTGGCTCCGGACTATTATATACTTTCAAATGGTGCGCTTGTTTCTGATCGAAATAACCTGTTGATTTTTTCACGGCCCTTTTCCCGTACAGAAACGGAACTTCTGGTAAATCTGACAGAAACATACGGCGGTGCTATGATTTTAAAATACCAGAATGAGAACTGCATTTATTTTGATTATGAAACAGGACGCAGGCTTTGGGATGTGGGCCCCGGTATAGTGGAACAGAATACTTTTTTTGACGGAATGCACAAGACCCATAACCGTAAACTGCCTGCAGGAATCAGCATTTATGGGAATGAGGAACTGAAACAAAAGGTAAGCAGTTTCTTTACAGTGGATGAATTTAAGGACGCACATGGGATGGATGTGCTAAAGGATGGAGTCCATAAAATGACCGGTCTGAAAAGGCTGCTAAGGGGACTGGGGCTTGGCACGGAAAATATTATTGCATATGGAGACAGCGGCAATGATATGGAAATGATAACTCAGGCTGCAGTCGGAATTGCTATGGGAAATGGAAAAAAGGAGCTGAAACAGGCAGCGGATTTTGTTTGTCCCTGTTCCTGGGAAGACGGGATTGCCCGTTCCTTGCATGAACTGCAGTTGATTTAAGAAAAAGAGAACAGGGAGCATAAATGGAGAAGGTACATGTATTAATTGATTCAAGGTTTATTAGGAATTACAGGAATATGGAACCTGTCTTAGGTAAGGCGGTAAAGTCTGATAAGAATCCTCTGTTCAGGGATGAGGCAATAGAAACAGGAGAAAAGGATTGTGGCTTTGGGGTCTGCTACTGCAGCTATCCCAATGTATTCCGGGATCCTGCCGCGAAGCTGTACAGGTGCTATTATACCGTGCTGCTGGAGACAGGGGAACGGCATAATAAGGATAATGAGGAAGGCCATAAACTGATCACTGCATTGGCATATGCGCAGTCGCCGGATGGCCTTGAATGGGAACGTCCGGCACTGGGAATTACGGAATTCAAGGGGAGTTGTAAAAATAATCTGCTGAGGCTATATGCACATGGAAGCAGCGTTATATACGATGAATTGGAGAAGGATCCATGCAGGCGGTATAAGCTGGTTACCAGGGATGACAGAGAACCAAGGCATATTTGTTCAGCATTCTCTGAAGATGGGCTTCATTTTGGGGAATATAAATGCATGGGACTGGAGGATAAAATTGTTGGCGACACACATAATTTTTGCTTTTATGATACTCGGACAGAAAACTATCGTCTGACAACCAGGGCGTTCAGCGGTAATAACAGACTGGTTATGTCCTGTACCAGCAGGGATTTTATCCACTGGTCCGGTGCAAAACAGATATTCAGGGGAAATTACCTGGAGGATCAGTCTTATTCCATGCCCGTATTTTTTTACGCGGGCTTATATTTTGGACTGGTTTCCATCTATCATGGAGGGAATATGGATTCTCCGATGTACGATAAGGTGGAATGTGAGCTGGTCTGCAGTACGGATTGTGAAAGCTTCAGCCGCATTACACCTCATAAAGCGTTTATTCCACTTGAAAGGCCTGATAATGACGGATGTGTATATTGTTCGGCGCCTGTAGAGTGGAAGGACGAATTGTGGTTCTATTATACGGGGGCTAATGGGCTGCATTCCGGATTCAGGAATGCAGCTTTGCAGTTGGCCAGAATAAAGAAAGCTTTTCTGGCGGGAATGGGAACCATAAAAGGGGAACAGGATGCACAGCTTCAGACGATACCGTTAGAAGCTGCGGGGCAGGAAGCGTATCTGACATTAAAGATAGACAGCGGAGGATGGGTCGCTGCGAGGCTGTTGGAGACGGACGGCGTTACAATGGCAGAGGGATATGGATATCAGGATTTTGATACAATTCCGATATATGAAGGTGAATGGAAGCTCACCTGGAATGAAAAGGCTTTTCCGGATTCGGGCAAAAAATATATTATAGAATTCCAGGTATGTAAGGCTGTATTGTATCAGTTGAGGGAGGTGGAAAAACAATGAAAAAATATTTGTTTTTGGACAGGGGGCTTATGAATCCCCGGCAAATGTCGAATGCAAAGCTGAACCTTGAGAAAATACGAAAGGACAAAACTGTTTTTTTCAAAGAAGACTATTTTTCGGAGCCGTCCAGAAAATGGGAGGTCAGATATGACAATGGATATCCTAATGTAATTTATGACCGGGAAGAAAAAATTTACAGATGTTATTACACTTTATTTATTTATGATTCTGACAGTGCCGGAACTCCCCTTGAGAAAAGAGGAGAAAAGAAATATACCCCTGGTCCGGAGAGGATTACCGGCTTGTGTTATGCCTGTTCAAAGGACGGAATCCACTGGGAGAAGCCGGAGCTTGGAATTGTTGAATTCGAAGGGAACCGAAAGAATAATATTCTGTTCTCTTATGTTCATGGGACAGGAGTGTTTTTGGATGAGGAAGAGAAAGATCCTGATAAACGGTATAAGCTGGTAACAAAAGTGGATTATGCGCCGGGCTGCGGATACATGGCGGTAGGCTTTTCAAGGGATGGTATCCATTTCGGCGAATTAAGAAAATGGACAGGCAGGCAGCCTCAGGCAGATACCCATAATTTTGTATTTCGGGACCACAGAACGGGAAGGTTTGTATTAATAACAAGAATTTGGCGAAATGGGCAGCGTATTGCGGCAAAGTGTGAAAGCAGTGATTTCATTAACTGGTCGGATCCTGTGGAGATTTTCAGGGGAAGAGGGTTTGAGGATCAGATTTATTCCATGCCGGTTTTCGTTTATAACGGGATCTACATGGGGATTCCGTCGGTATACCATGAAGGGGATGTAACGGAAGAAAATTATGATACGGTGGATCTGCGGCTGGCCTATTCGGTAAATCTTGATAACTGGGAGGAAGCTGTTATCGGAGAAAATTTTATCGAACGCGGCAGCGGAAATTATCCTGAAGGGGAATTCGACTGCGGATGTATTTATGCAGCCGCCCCGGTTCCTGAAGGGAAACGGTTGTATTTTTATTATATGGGAGGAAATGGGCGCCATACCGGTTTTAGGGAAACTTCCTTTTCCAGAGGCTGCCTTGAAAAGGATTGTTTTGTATATTATGGTCAAAAAAATAAGGCTCAGGAGGCCGTTCTTACAACCAATCCGTTTTTCTTTTATGGAAAAAACCTCTCAGTCCTTGTCCGTGCCGGGGAGGAAAGCTCTGTTGCGGTTGAGGTATTGGATAATGAGGGATGCGTCCATATAAAGGGAAAACCCGGGCAGCGGACAGAGAATGAAACGGAAGGGGGGTCTGCGGAATGGAGGAAGGTTGTATGGGAAGAAGGCTTCGGGAATGAATGGAAGCCGGGGATCCATACTTTGCGGATCCGTTTTTCCCAAACTCAGGTATATGGTATTGAAGGCGACCTGGAACTGATTGGCATCAGGTATGAATGAAATGGGGGTAAAGTAATGTTTGGCCTGAAGGATATGGAAAAAGTGGTTTATGGCGGTAAGGTACTGGAAAAGGAGTCAGGAAGATTTACTTTTTTTAGAATGACGAAAAAACAATATGATTACTTTGAAAGTGAAGAAAATGTACGGTTCAGGAACCGTATGATGTGTACGGCGGGCATCTGTTTGGATTTTTTTACGGATGCGGAGTCGGTTTCCTTTGATTATGAAGTATATGGAATGGCGGACAGAGATATCGTACAGCTGGATATTTGCCAGAACGGAGTGCTGACCGGAGGATTGTCAGAAAAACCGGGGATACATACAGCTGGGCATCTTTGCCACGTGATTGACAGGGATACCTGTCGCTGGAACAGGATAACGATATGGCTGCCTTATATGAGCCGAATTGCTTTAAAAAATGTGCAGCTGTCTCAGGGGGCAGCTTTTCGCTCTCTTACAGAAGGGACTCCGGATGGTTCGTTCGCCGGGATTATACGGAAAAAACTTCTGTGCTATGGTGATTCCATTACGCAGGGCTACGATGCACTGCACCCTTCACAAAGCTATGCTGTCCGCCTGGCGGGTTTTTTTGATCTGGAGCTTTGGAATGCCGGGCTGAGCGGTTATATATTTGATGAAAAACTTTTGGACAGGGATCTGCCTTTTTCGCCTGATATCGTTACGGTAGCATTTGGCACTAACGACTGGAACTGGGCTGAGACAAAGGAACAGGCATTACATAATGCTGAAAGATATTTTGATAAGGTGATAAAAATGTATTCTGGCTGCCGTATTCTGTATATATCCCCATTATGGAGAGGAGACACCGCTGTACCAACTAAAGCAGGAGGCTTCCGACCTTTTTGTATCGCCTTGCTGAGGGCGGCGGAGGAAAGGGGGCTGGAAATTGCAGATGGCTATCTTGCAGCGCCGCACAGGGAAGAGGCGCTGGCTGACGGGATACTGCATCCAAATGACGGCGGTATGTCCTGCTACAGTGAATATCTGGCAAGAGCATTATTAAACGGCCGCCCGGTAATGGATTTGTTTTCCGGATGGAGCCCGGAAGGATATTGAAGGATATCAAAGGATTACCGGAAAAAAGGATTTAAATTGTCACTTTGAAAAAAACACGGTAAAATGCACAATAGACTGGTTGAAACACCCAAATTATTAAATGTTAATAGAAAAAACATACAAAACTTGTTCGAAAAATATTGAAATATATATTTATTATGTCTATATAATTGGGTTCTAAAAACAGGCATTATAATTGACATTTAAAAAATATATGCGTTATCATTAATATATGAACAGCAACAGTTATAACAAGAGGAAGGGAAAAAAGGAGGAAAAGGAATGAACAAGTTTTGGAAAAAGATGGTCGCAGTTGCCTGCTGTGCGACACTGCTTGCGGGGTTAAGTGCCTGCGGAACAAAAGACAGCGGCACGGCGGATACCGGGAAAGCAACGGCCGGAGATACCGGGAAGGAAAGTGCGGCGGCAGACAATGCAGCGGAGGAGGCTTCAGGACTGCTTACGGAGCCGGGTACTTACCCTATCGTTACGGAACCGGTTACTCTGAAAATCATGATTATGTCAAAGCCCTATATTGAAGATTATAATACCAATGATTTTACCAAGTATATTGAGGATCTGACGGGAATCGACCTGGAAATCGAAGCGGTAAGCTATGAGGATTCCCAGGAAAAAATCAACCTGGCCATGTCAGGCGGGGATTATCCCGATGTATTTATGACGCTGGAGCCGGATGTTGTAAAATATGGCGTAAAAGAAGGAATGCTTCTCCCGCTGGACGGCATGATTGAGGCGAACATGCCCAACTTCATGGCGAATGCTTCCGACAAGCTCAATTCCATCAGACAGAGCGATGGCAAGATTTACGGACTTCCCTCCATCAACGAAGCCTACCATGTGCTTTATGGAAACAAGATGTGGATGAACTCCTTTAAGCTGAATGAAATGGGAGCCAAAGCCCCCACTACCACCCAGGAGTTATATGATGTCTGCAAGGCTTATCTTGAGAAATATCCCGATGGCGTATGTATCGCAGATATGAATACCGGAGCCGGCATTAACTGGCTGATGAACGCTTTTATCCTGACGCCGGATGATCCCCACGGTTCTCATGACAAGACAAACTCGGCAAAATGCATCGTGACCGCTGACAACAAAGTGATTTCCGCGGCCACACAGCCGGAATTCAGGGAAGGGCTGAAGTATATCAAGAGCCTTTACGACCTGGGCGCTTTTTATGAAGGAAACTTTTCCAATACGGAAGATGGCCTGCGTTCCCTGATCAATCAGGAAGGCGAGCCGGTATTGTTCTTCCCTTATCTGTATTCGGCAAAATTCATCGATTCAACAGCCAGCAATGAGTTGTACCGTCACTATGAAGCGCTGGCGCCCATCGAAGGACCTGCAGGCGTGAGAGTGACTCCTTACTATTACAATGACGGTCTGTACGAAAACCGTTTCGTCATCACCGATAAATGTGAATATCCCGAAGTGGCCCTGCGGTTTATCGACTGGTTCTATCAGGAAAAGAGCTATGTTATGGCGCAGTACGGCACAGAAGAAGGCGTTGACTTCGTATGGGAGCCGGAAGGCGAAGTGGGAATCAACGGAAAGCCTGCAATGTATACCCTGCTTAACGGTTATACAACGGATGTACAAAATCATGACTGGCAGGTAACCAGCCTGTTCTACGGCACCTCGGATGTACGTCTCGGGGAATCAGCGGCAGCGGATCTGGATAAATACGACCCCACCGCACTGGAGAAATTCCTGTATGAGGAAACCAAGGAGAAGATGGAACCCTATGCGCCCAAGGACGGAGATTACAACATTCTTCCACTGATGCATCTGACCGCAGAGGAGCAGGATGAAATCGCTGTTCCGCTGGTAGAGGTAAGCAACTATATCAAAGAAAGCCAGGTTGCTTTCATCACCGGAAAGAAGGACATCGACAAGGATTGGGATGCTTATGTAAGCGAACTGGAAGGCCTTGGCCTGCAGCAGATTCTTGATGTGTATCAGAAGGTTATAGACAGATAAGTGGTGAGGGGGCGGCTGCCCCCTTCCCTGTTGTTGGAAAGGAGCAGTCATGGCAGCAGCGGTGAAAAAAAAGAAGAAAATAAAAGGTTCCACATGGCAGTTCTGGGCGATCATTGCGATTCCTATGGTATTGATTTTGGTGTTTAACTACATTCCCATGCTGGGAATCGTCATTGCTTTTAAGGATTACAGTCCCAGAAAAGGAATATTCGGAAGCGACTGGGTGGGCATGAAATACCTGATGCAGTTCCTTACCTCTCCTTCCAGCGTGAAGGTTATCCGCAACACCTTTATTCTGGGTTTTTATCAGCTGATTTTCAGCTTCCCTGTCCCCATAATTCTGGCGATAGCGCTGAATGAGTGCAGGCAGGCCCGGTTTAAAAAGTTTGTGCAGATGATCACCTATGCGCCTTATTTTATTTCCACCGTTATCCTGGTAGGTATCCTGATGCAGGTAACGGATATGAGAACCGGTATTATGAACCGTATCATTGGGCTGTTCGGCGCAGGACCTGTGAATTTCTTCGGGGATAAGGATATGTTCCGGGGACTGTTCGTAGGCAGCGGCGTCTGGCAGACCATGGGATATTCGGCGGTCATCTATCTGGCCTCTTTGGCCGGGGTCAGCCCGGAGCTGAAGGAAGCGGCCATCTGTGACGGGGCTACCAGGATGCAGCGGATTGTCCATGTGGATATTCCGGCGATTTTCCCCACCATTGTGACGATGTTCATTTTCAACTGCGGCAATATCATCAATATTGGCTTTGAAAAGGTTTATCTGATGCAGAACAGCGTAAACCTTCCCAAATCGGAGCTGATTGCCACCTTCGTGTATAAAGTGGGTCTGTCCAGCGGGAATTATTCGTTTGCAACGGCAGCGGGCCTGTTTAACTCCGTGGTGAGCTTTGTGCTTCTGGTGGTAGTCAATCAGATATCCAAGAAGCTTACCGATACCAGTTTGTTTTAGGAGGATAAATTTATGAATAAAATGGGTTCTTTTAAAACAGCGGGAATAAAGGATAAAATATTCATTATCTGCGATTATGCGCTGCTGATATTGGTATGCCTGATTGTTATTTTTCCGCTGCTGTATGTAGTCAGCGCCTCCTTTTCCGATCCCAGCGCGGTGGTAAACGGAAAGGTATGGCTGTGGCCGGTCAACCCCACCCTGAAGGGCTATCAGGCGGTCTTCAAAAATCCCAAAATCCTGTTGGGCTTCCTGAATTCCTTCTTTTATGTAATCGTGGGAACCACCATCAATATCGTGGTGACGGTAGCCTGTGCCTACCCGCTTTCCAGAAAGGAATTTGCGGCAAGAAACGCGATTTCCGCCCTTGTGGTTTTTACTATGTATTTCAGCGGCGGCCTGATTCCCACATATCTTCTTGTAAGAAATCTGGGGCTGCTGAATACCAGATGGGCGCTTCTTCTGCCCGTGGCCCTCAGCCCGTGGAACATGGTGCTGTGCAGGACCTATATGGTAAATTCCATACCGGATGAGCTGTATGAGGCGGCTTCCCTGGACGGTTGTTCCCCCTTTGGCTATCTTACCAGAGTGGTGGTGCAGCTTTCCAAGCCAATTCTGGCCGTGCTGGTTCTGTATTACGGGGTAGGCCATTGGAACGCTTATTTTAACGCCATGATTTATTTAAAGGATCAGGATTTGTGGCCGCTGACTTTGTTTTTGCGGGAAATATTGATCAACAGTGTGGTGGATCCCACTATGCTGACGGATGTCTCGGCGGCAGAAGCTGCCAGGGGGTTGACGGATCTGTTGAAATATGCGGTGATCGTTGTGGCCTCGGTGCCTATGCTTTGTATTTATCCGTTTGTCCAGAAGTATTTTGTGCAGGGGGTTATGATAGGCGCGGTGAAGGGATAACTCTCGCAGGCTGTGCGTCTTACCGGCTGCTGCCGGAAGGCTTGGGAAGGCTGAGGGCTTTGGTTCACTGTGTCCACAGCATGTCAGGGTTGGTGCCTGTTGCCTGCGGCGGGGGACTTACTTGTAAATAAATGAAAGATAAGAAAAGGGGACAGAAAATGGGAACAATCAGTAAAGCGGAATATGAAAGGCAGGTTACGGAAACCCGTGACAGAAGGATGCAGTGGTGGAGAGAGGCAAGATTTGGCATGTTTGTCCATCTGGGGCTTTATTCCGTCTATGGAAAGCATGAATGGGCGATGGCTATGGAAAACTGGCCACCGGAGGAATATGCGAAATTTGCGGACGGTTTTCTTCCTGAAGAAGGCTGTTGCAGGGATTGGGCAAAGCTTGCCAAAAGCGCGGGAATGAAATATATGGTTCTTACAACCAGACACCATGAGGGCTTCAGCCTGTGGGATTCTAAAGTGAATCCGTTTAACTCCGTAAATTACGGGCCGAAAAGGGATATTGTCAGGGAATTTGTGGACGCCTGCCATGAATTCGGGCTGAAGGTAGGATTTTATTCTTCTCTGATGGATTGGAAGCATCCGGACGGCGGCAGAAGCGCTTATGATTTGGAAGCGAGAATCCGGTTTAATAAATATATTATGGAATTAAACAGGGAGCTGATGACCAACTACGGAAAAATTGATGTGCTCTGGTATGATGTGGCGCAGCCCATGGAATCTCATGAGGGATGGAATTCTCTGGAATTAAACCAGATGGTGCGTTCCCTGCAGCCGGATATTATCATTAATAACCGCAGCCGTCTGGACGAGGATTTTCAGACGCCGGAGGGAAAAATCGTGCCTGCGGGAAGGGACTGGGAAGCCTGTATGACCTTCAACGGCATCAGCTGGGGCTATCTGGATTCCGGGCGGGTGCGTCCCTACAGCCATTCAGCCCAGCAGATTGCCAGGATGTTGTATGAGGTGACAAAGGAGAGCGGCAATCTTTTGTTGAATATCGGGCCAAGGGCTGACGGAAGTATACCGGAGGAGGCAATAGAACCGCTGCAGAGAGTGGGCAGGTGGATAGAGAAAAATCATGGTTTCCTCTATGGACGCACGGACGCCAGACAGATTATTTATCACGGCAGCTCCAATCTGACCTTTGAAGGAAATAAGGCCTATGTATGGAACTTCTTCTGGCCGGAGCAGGATCATACCATTTATGTGGCGGGGATTCAGAACCGGCTGCAGAAGGCGTGGTTTCTGGCTAACGGAACGCCCATCGAATTTACGCAGGACGAATACAGGATTACTTTGAAAAACCTGCCGGATGCACAGGAAGATGATTTGCTTGGGATTACCATGATCTGCCTGGAGTTTGACGGGGAGGTGAGCTACTGGGGAAGCGGGTACAGCCGGCATGCCACCAGATATCCGCAGCTGAACCGGGGGGAGGAATACGATCCAGCCATATTTCCCGGTTGAGGTGAGACACTGGCTCCGGGCTGCCTCAGACAGAATGTTTTAATATAATAATGGTATGGAAGGTCAGCGTTTCGTTATTGTAATACATTTGAATATCGCCGTTATATTTGCTGACAATTTTTCTGATGCTTTTTATTCCGAAACCGTGCTTGTGCCTGTTTGGTTTGTTAGTAATCAAATTGCCGCTCTGTGCTGTATAGGGGGTTACCCTGCACGAGTTAATAACCGTTATTACAACGAAAGGTGTTTTTTCTCTTTTACGGATATTTATTTCAATAAAAGAATTCTGGACATTACCGGCGGCCTCTAAGGCATTGTCCAGCAAATTACAAAAAAGAGAAGTAAGGTCATTATCTGCAATGAAATCTGTGGTTTCACTCCTTATGTCGGTGAGGAAAGAAACCCGTTTTTCATTGCATTGCCTTTTATAGCGTGAAAGGATGGCGTTCAGCAGTTCATGATCGCATGTGCGGGATATTTCCCTTAGGTCGGAGGAGAGCATTAACTGCCGGATATATTCGTTTATTTTAACATGATCCTTACGTTCATTTAAAAGCTCAATAGACTGCAGGTGCTTTTTTATATCGTGGATTAGAATGCTTTGATTTTCATTTTGTGCGAGGAGCATTTTATAATATTCTGTTGAGTCCGTTTCTTTTTGCAGCAATAATTGCATTTCTGTGAATTCCGAATGCTTCTTTTGATTATATTGATTGATGCCAAAAACAAAAAGATTTGCAGTAAGCAAAAAAACAGCGCTCAAAGAAAACATCCAGTCCTGAGCGGGAGTAAGGATACAGGAATCACTAATGCTTACAAAGGTAAGCATAATAAAGATTGCTGTGAAGGGGATGAAAACAAGCAAAAGCATAGAGTTATTATAAAACTGGCTGCAATGCTTCTGCCCTTTCAGAAAATGGGTTAGTATGCAGATAACGGAAAAAAACAGAATTTTGCTGAAGATGATAAATAATAATTTATTATAAAAATATCCGGCCTGGGAGAAGAAATAAGGCGTAAAATGCCCAACCACACTGTAAACAATCAGTTCACACATCCCCATAACAGCGGCGAGAATGGCAGAATGAAATATGGCTGAATGACATCTCAATCTATATTGGGTAAAAAGAAAGAAAAAATTGGCGAGGATGTAAAGACCCATATTCAGCCATTTTATATCAAAAAGTGATACGGTAAACAGGATGGCATAGAGGCTTAAAAGAAGAGTGAGCCGTTGCTTCAATGTGTGTGCAGGAATGAAAAGATGGGATGCATACTGCCATAGGATGACAGATTCGACCAAAAAACATAAAAAATAGCAGATTACATTTTTCATCATTTTACCTCGTACTTTCCAGATAAAGAAGGTATGCCTCCTTAAAAGCGCTATATTTCCTTCTTGTAAGGTAAGCGCTAAACTGGTTATCTGAAAGATGAATTAGGGCATGATCAAAATCAGTGACATGCTCAAAGTTTATGATAAAACTGCGGTGTGTCTGAAAAAAACAATTTTTGGGAAGTATATCAAGCCAATACTGTATGGTATAGATGGATTCAAAGTCCTGCATGGTTGTATGTACTATCACCTTTCTTCCCTGTGCTTCAACGGCAATGATTGTAGAAACGAGAATGGTATACACCCCTTGTTTTGTTTCGACGGGAATCTTTATCGTTATGGTGTGGTACAGGTCAACAGCGTCTTTCATATTGCGGAAAAAACGCTGTTTATCCAAAGGCTTTGATAAATACCTGAATACCTGGAAACGCATTGCTTCATCAAGATATTCAGAATATGAGGTCACGATAAAGATAATAATATTGGTATTTTTCTTTTTTAATTCGTTTCCTACATAAATGCCATTCATGCCGGGCATTTCAATATCAAGTAAGAGGATATCAATATCGCCTTTGTCTGCAAGCACGGCTTCCCCACTGGAATATGAGACAACTTCAGGACATTTTAAATGACTGTATTCAAAAAAGCTTCTTATATATTTCTGCAGCTGTTCAAGCATAAGGTTATCATCATCACAAATAAGGATTCGCATTACTGTCATTCCATTTCATAGTGTAAATATGTTTATAAACATTTTACCAAGCTGTAACCGCGGCCTGGTATAATTGGAAAGCATCGCATTTGTAGCAGCTTCGGTTTTACTGAAAGCTGTTTTTTGTTGTCCGAAATATGATACGTCCCCTAAGAATTATATAATAAAAAACTGATTATTGCAAAATATGTGTATGAAAAGACATTTTTTTAGGGATTTTGGTCAGAAATACTTAATATAAAAAGAAGTCCTTTGATTAATAAATCACAGGAAGCCGGATTAAGGCAGAATGTAGTTATTTTTCGTATGACTTGCCGAGTTCCTTTTTACAAGTAGTTCAATAAAATCCCTGGCGAGTTCTACATCTGACTGGCTGCATAAGTGTAGTTTATCAATGACATCCTGAGGAACATTATAGGCATGCATTGCCCCGAGCAGAAGATAGTCTGGGGAGACATTAAGGAATCTGCAGATTCCCACAAACGTATCAAGACTTGGTTTTTGTTTTCCATTCTCTATTGACGACATATGATTATTGGATATATCAAGAGATTCTGCCAGATCAGCCTGTTTGATTTTCAATTCTTTGCGACGGATTTTTATGCGCATTCCCATAGCTTGATATTGCAACTCCATAAGCGCACCCTCCTTTTTTATTTATCTTACCAAGTGGAATAAAAACAACGAAGAATGTAATACAGAAATATTCTGTGTTACATGTAGAAAAAAATACATTTTAATCTTAAGTTTTCTGTAAGACATATAGTAAATTAGGAAAAACCAAGATTATATTCCGAAATTATCCTTATTTTATCCATTGATTCCCAGGGTATCGATAATTAAAAAAGAAAATATTATTATGAATAATGTGAACATCAATGATAATTTTTGCGAAAGGAGGATTTGCCATGAAGATTAAGTTATCTAAATTAGTTGCAAAGAAAACGGCAGCAGCACTGGATACCATTTTACGCGTTGATGCTAATACAACATCATGTTGTATCGTGTATCAGCCTAAAGCACCGAAAGAGTTGGCGAGGTATAGGAGAATGAAATGATTGATAAATGTACAAAGAAAATAACAGATTGGTTGATAAGGTGTGATGCGGTAGAGAAACAGGACCGGTTATTATATGAATATGCCGTGTACAGCATCCTTTTGACGTTATATCCGGTAATTTTGGCAATTGGCATTGGTATACTGTTTGGATCTGCCAGGCGGAGTATTTTAATTATTCTGCCGTTTTCTGTCATTCGTAAGTTTAGCGGAGGATATCACGCAAAGAGGGCGGGTACATGCCTTATGAGTTCCAGCCTGTTATTGTTACTGTGCATTGTTTTAACATTCTATATCAAGTGCGGATGGATATTGATGGGTATTACTGCCATGGCAGCTGTGAGTCTTTCTTGTTTTAGTCCGCTTGATAATGAGAACAGGTTGTTGAGCCGGGAAGAGCACTCATGCTATAAAAAAATCACTATCATGATTGTAATGTCTTTTGTTCTTGCTGACCTGCTGCTCTTCTGGTTTCATTTATATTTAAGTGTGGTTTGCATTTCAATAGGCATAATTTTATCAGCAGGTTTACAGTTGCCATGTATTCTTAGCGAATTCAAAAAAGTTATAAAAAAGAACCAAAAAAAGGGAAAAAATGTTGTTTGATGAAAACTGGGTTGAAATAATAGCAGAGATAAGGATAATGAAAATTATCATTGATTTCACAGTTTAGTCATGAGTAAGTGCAGAATTTATTTGCTGTTGGCTTTGCACATGTATTCACACATTTTTTGCAACAAAATAAGTTGAATTCGGATTCTAAAATAAGAAGGGAGACAAAAATGAAAAAAAATTTTATTACAGCATTAGCATTAACCGCATGTTTAACATTATCCTTTGTTTCTACTACCTTCGCAGCTGAAGCAAATCAAAATCCTGATAATACATATGGATTTACCATTGATTCGAGCGAAGCTGAAGGCGGACTGTTTATTGACTCAAATGGAGTAAAGTACGCTTACAAGGATGGGGAATTGATTGGCCGTGTCGCCAGAATCAAAATTACTGACACAGAAGATGGTAAACATGTCGAACATGATTCCTACTATCTTTTTAATCAGGAAAATATGGCGGCTGAAGCATGGACAACTGTAACAAAGGATGGAAATAATGTATATCACAAGACGGGGGCAAAATTAGGGTATAACTGGGTTTATACTGTTACCGCAGAGGATTTCGGGTACAGTAAAACTACGGCTACAACAGATTATATCAGAACTCTTGCACAGAGAACCATGACCAGTTATTAGTATGTCAAAAATACGAAAAGTTTTGATGATATCTATATTTATAGTAATTGGTTTTACCGTTCCTGTCATGCTTCTCGTGATTACTGATAACCAATTGAATATAAGAATCAGCAGGGAATTTTACAGTGATAATGCAGTTACATTTTTTGTGGCAGGATCCGATAGAAATGATATTGAATATATTATGAAAAATATGAATAAAGGTGATATTTTATATGGGGAAATAAATAGAAATTGCCGTGGAGTATACGTAAATGACCATAAAACTACATTCCCTGTTATTGATGGCAGGAGTTTTCAAAATACAGATTATTTTACCGATAAGAAGCTTGCGTTGATAGGACGAAATCTCAGGGATAACTGTAAAATGATTAATGGTAAGTACTATTACATATTGCAGGATGAACTATATGAAGTAATCGGAACCTTAGGTATTGAATCTGCCAGCCTGTTGGATAATTACATATGGATAAATCTTGATGCAATGCTGAATACATTTAGTCCGGATGGTTTTTATGTTTTAGATGGCAGTAAAAAATGCGGTGACATTTTACATGATGCCAATCTTAATAACATTGTTTCTGAAGTCGAAGCAGAGGAAGTAGGAATCAAGGCCATGTATAAAGAAAGAAACATTGGTTTGATTATATTTGTATTATTATTAGTTTGTTTTTTTATTTGTGTCTCGATTTGCATTTCTTATTGGCTGGAAAGTCAAAAATATTTACTGTCTGTCAAGAGACTATGCGGAATATCTAATTTCAATATTCTATTTGATTTATTGGAGGATTTTATAACTACATGCAGTTTGAGTTATTTCTGCGGCAGTATAATCGCTGTATTTCTATGGAAGAGCAGTTATAATGGTCCTGTTTTATTATTTACCTTGTCTATATCAGTCATATTGATTCTGTTATCTTTTATTCCTGTGGTTTTATATTTGAAAAATTGGACAAACAGCTTATTGAGGTAAATATGTGATGATAGAAGAATTAATCATAAGTATTAAGAAATCAAAATTCAGGTTTTTTTTAATGGCAGTGCTTTTTACCATAGTATTTTTCCTGCAGAATTTTATTCTTTTTGAGTCTGAAAATGTTCAGGCTGCGAGTAAGAGCCTGCAGACTGTGTATGATGGTAAAGATTATTTTTATATTGGTAAAAATTTTGATAATGAAGATACCGGTATATTTTATCATTCTCCGGACAGGCTGGATGATCTAAAAACATTTTACCGTGAATTAACGGACCAGCCGTTCTTTGAATATTACCTGCAGATTAATCAGGCGCTTGAACTTGTGGAATTCGAGGATAATAAGAATTTTATAGCCAATTATAAAGAAGGCTCAGAGGATAATAGTTTCGACCTGTTTGGTCAGACCTATTTTCGGGCGAAAGCTTATTACGTTTCAAAAAGCATTATTGAAAAATTTGCTTTACATGTCAGTTCCGGGCGGATATTTGAAGAGAATGATTTCATTTACAACAATAATTATGTTCCTGTAGTCGCCGGACATAATTACTCTGACAATTTTTCGGTGGGCGATACATTTCACGGTTTTTATTGGAATAAAAGTGTTGATTTCAAAATTATCGGTTTTTTAGAGGAAAATGAATCGATGTTATCCTTTGCACAGGGAGATATTGTATATTTAGATAATTATATTTTAGTTCCGGGTTCAGAGTTTATGGACGAACCGGCAAATTTGCCTAATGAAGTACCGCAGCCAATGGATGAAAGGCTGATGCAGGAGACAGCATATTCATCGTATCTTAATTTTATCATTACATTGTCGGAAGGTTATGAACTTAATGACTTCATTACTTTTTACGATATCCTCAGGAGTAAATATAACATTCCTGAATACTATCTGGCAGACATCAGCATGTTTGCAGTTAAGATGTTACAGCTTTCCAATACGAAATACTATGGCAGTATGTTATTGTTGATTTATTCTGTTGCCATATTTTCATTTATTTGTATGTGTATTTTCCTGGCATTAAATAGCCTGAGGAGAATGAATACTTACTATATCCATTTGCTGCTGGGCGCAGGGTATCTTAAAATATATGCAATGATTTTATCTGAAGGGCTTTTTATCATTACAGCTTGTCATTTGCTGTCTTTTTGTATCAGTAATATAATAATCGGCGGATATAGTTTTCTGCTTGTAACAGCAAGCTATTTATTGTTTGCCTTGGTGCCCGTACCTGCGATGATGATTGTAAGGAGAATTACAGAAAAGAATTTCCTGTGGAGGAAAGAATGATGGAAAAGATAGTATTGAAGAATATCATAAAGAGCTTTGGGACCGGCGAAAAAAAAGTACATGCACTTCAGGGTATTAATTTATCCATTGAAGATGGAGAAATGGTAGCTGTCATGGGCAAAAGCGGATCCGGGAAATCTACGCTTCTGAATGTTTTAGGAGGATTAATCCAGGCTGACAAAGGTACTTATCTCTTTGAGAATAAACAAATCAATAACCTGAACCAAAAGCAGTTGAGCACGTTCCGTTCCGGGAATATTGGTTTTATTCTTCAGTATTATGCACTCCTGGATGACAGGACTGTTTTTAAGAATATAGCGCTTCCTCTAAAATACGGAAAAAATAAAAAGAGGGATATAACAGCGAAAACAGAGAAACTGCTGAAGAAAATGGAGATATATGACAAACGAAATAATTATCCCTGTGAATTATCAGGCGGACAATGCCAGCGTACAGCTATAGCAAGAGCACTGGCCAATGATCCTGAGGTAATATTGGCGGATGAACCTACAGGTTCGCTGGATTCCGGCACAGAGACGATGATAATGGAGCTGTTTAAACAAATGAACCGGGAGGGAAAAACAATTATCATAGTGACTCATGATGAATCAGTGGCAAAGTATTGTGATCGGATTATTACAATCAAAGATGGAATTGTTCAATAACTGGTAACTGTTTAAACTCCCCATAAAAGCGCTTTGATCAAAATGACGGCACGGTGTTGAAAAAAGGTGTTGAAAAAAAGATTGCACTTTTTTCAGGCCGTGCTATAATATTATTTAAATAATTTGAATATCAAACTATTAAATATTCAAATAGTTAGATTAACAAGAAATTCAGGAGGACTGCACATGAATTGGGAACAGGCGAACCGGAATCTGGACGAAAGAAGACAGAAGGCGCTGCTGGGCGGCGGACAGTCTAAGATAGATAAACAGCATGCGGGAGGAAAGCTCACCGCGCGGGAGAGGCTGGAGCTTTTATTTGATCAGGGAAGTTTTGTGGAAACGGACGCTTTTATCGAATCCAGGATTGATGATTTTGATCTGGATAAAAGAAGGGTGCCGGGGGACGGCGTGGTGACCGGCTACGGTTACGTGGACGGAAGGCTTGTTTTCGCTGCCAGTGAAGACTTTACGGTAATCGGAGGAACGCTGGGCGAATACCATTCCATGAAAATCTGCCGTCTGCAGGATATGGCGATGGAGATGAAGGCCCCGCTTGTATGCATCAATGACAGCGGCGGAGCCAGAATTGAGGAAGGCATCAGCTCCTTAAGCGGCTATGCGGGCATGTTCCTGCGTCATACCAAGGCCTCCGGCGTGATTCCCCAGATTGCGGTGATTCTTGGCCCCTGCTCCGGCGGCGCCTGCTATGCGCCCGCTATCTGCGATTTTATTTTCATGGTGAGGGAGACCTCCAAGATGTTCATTACCGGGCCGAATGTGGTGAAGACGGTTATCAATGAGGAAACAACGGTAGAAGAGCTGGGCGGTGCGCAGGTGCATGCCAGGAAGAGCGGCGTTTCCCATTTTACCTATGATACGGAAGGGGAGTGCCTGATGGGAGTGCGAAAGCTCCTGAACTACCTGCCTTCCAATTTTGAAGAAAAAGCGCCGGTCATCCGTCCGGAAGAAAAAAAGGCGCTGGCAAAGAACGTAAATAAAGTGCTGGAGCATGTGGGGCATCTGGGCCGGCGCATCCACAGCGGAAAAAAGGGGACGGAGAATCCCTGCGCCGGGCTGGAAGAGATTGTGCCGGATAATTCCAGGCGTTCCTATGATGTAAAGGAAGTCATTGCATGTGTTGCGGACCGGAACAGCTTCTTTGAGGTGCAGCAGGAATTCGCTCCCAATGCAGTGGTGGGCTTTGCCAGGATGGAGGGGGAAACTGTGGGCTTTGTGGCGAACCAGCCTGCGGTCATGGGCGGCTCCCTGGATTACCATGCTTCCGATAAAATTGCCCGCTTCATCCGTTTCTGCGACTGCTTCGGCCTGCCCATTCTGACGCTGGTGGATGTGCCCGCCTTTTTGCCGGGAACCGCGCAGGAACACAGCGGAATCATCCGCCACGGAGCGAAGGTGCTGTATGCGTATTCCGAAGCTACTGTGCCCAAGATTTCACTGATTATGAGAAAAGCCTACGGCGGCGCTTACATTGCCATGAACTCCAGGGAAATGGGCGCGGATTATGTCTATGCCTGGCCCATTGCGGAGATTGCGGTTATGGGCGCGGAAGGCGCGGTCAACATCGCCTTCAAACGGAAAATAAAGTCCGCTTCCGATCCGGAGGCCATGCGCGCGCAGTGCATCAGGGAATATGAGGAACGTTTTTTGAACCCCTATGTGGCGGCGGCAAGAGGCTTTGTGGATGAGGTGATTAAGCCGGAGGAGACAAGGGAAAAGCTGCTGTGCGCACTGAAGGCCTTCCGGGGAAAGAAGGAAGAGGCCCCGAAGAAAAAGCACGGCAATATCCCTCTGTAAGGATAACATTCGGGTAGGAATGATATTACAGTATCAAGTAAGATATTTCTTTTTATTATACAGCGCGTTTTCCCACAATATAGCGAATTACGTTGCTTTTATGCAGAAAAAACGGTATAAATATAATGTATGCATAATAGACAGCGTCTCCCTGAGGGGGACAGAGGAGTGACTGGTGCCCGGGTTTCCCGGCATTGGTTAAAAAGGACGGGAAAAGCATTGGATTCAGAGAAACATAAAGTATTTGCCCTGTCCAGAAGCCAGCAGAATATCTGGAATCTGGAACAGGCTTATCCAGGGACATCAATCAATCATATCAGTACGACAGTAAGTATTCGGGGCAGGATCGACTTCGCGCTTTTACAGGAGAGCATCCGGCTTGTTTTGAAGGCGGACGCTACGCTGCGGACCCGGATTACGCTCCAGGACGGTAAGCCTGTGCAGTATTTTGCCCCCTGCGGTGAAGAGCGTTTTGATATCTATGATTTTTCCCATACGGATCAGGAAGGAATTGAAAGCTGGGAAACTGCGATGAGCAGGGAGGCGCTTCCGGTATTGGATGCCCCCCTGTATCGTTTTGCCCTGTTTGGGGCAGGGGAAAATACAGGCGGCATCTTCCTGAAAATTCATCATATCATTTCGGACGGCTGGTCCCAGATGCTGGTGTGCAACCGGATCGCGGAGACTTACCTGAAGCTGCTTGCGGGAGAGAGGCCGGAGCCTTACCAGATCCCGGACTATGAGCTGCATGTGAGGGAGGAAGAGGATTACCTTTCGGGCAGAGCTTACAAAAGAGATTTGGAATATTGGAAGGAACAGGTGGAAAAGGCCGGGGAACCTTCCGTTATCAAGTCTGTAAAAAGCGCCGCGGTCAGCCCTGTGGGGCGCAGAATGAGCTTCCGCCTGCCGCAGGTGCTTAATCATGCCATTTATCTGTATTGCCTGAACAACAGGGTGGCGCCCTTTGCCGTATTCTATATGGCGCTGGCAATCTATTTCCGGCGTATCGGCGGGGCTTCCCGGTTTACCATCGGCGTTCCTATTTTCAACCGTACCAGCTATGAATTTAAGCAGAGTACGGGGATGTTCGTAAATACCCTTCCCTTTTTTAATGAAATACAGGACGAATGGACGCTGAACCAGTTCAACGAAGAACTGATGGAGGCGTGGTTTGAACTGCTGCGCCATCAGCGCTTTCCCTTTTCCCATATCCTGGAGCTTGCCCGGGGAAAAGGAGACGGGACGGACAGGCTTTTTTCAGTTGCTCTCTCTTACCAGGACAGCAAGGTATATGAGAGCAGGGATGCTTCTGTGGTATTTTCCGGAAGGTGGCACTACAGCGGCTGCCAGGCGGAGCAGCTGTGCATCCATCTGAGCAATATGGAAAGCCATAAGCAGTATTGTGTGGATTACGATTATCTGTCCCAGTTTTTTACGGGAGAGGAGATTGCCGGGCTCCATGAAAGTTTGGTGAATATCCTTATGGAGGCCCTGCATAATCCCGACAGGCCCCTGTGCCGCCTGGCCGTGCTTGGCAGGGAGGAACGGGAAAAGGTTCTCTATACCTTTAATAATACGGAAAAATATCTGGAAGAAAAAGATTTGTATCAGGTCTTTGAACAGACGGTTTTTGATTATCCGCAACGTGTTGCGGCTATTTGTGGTGGGAAAAAGCTGACCTATTCCGGGCTGGCAGAGCAGGCGGGCGTTGTTTCCCGGGGGCTGAACCGTATTTTCGGGGAAGAAAAAGGGGTGGCGGCCATTCTGCTTCCCCGCACCTTTGCGCTGTTTGCCGCACTGATGGGAACTCTGCGTTCGGGGAATGCGTATCTGCTGCTGTCCACGGAGCTTCCGGCCGGGCGGATTGGGGATATTTACCGCAGGAGTGGCGCGGGCGTGCTTATTACGCATGGGACGCAGGCGGGACGGCTTGGCACAGAGGCGGGGGATATGCGGCTTCTGCTGATGGAGGATCTGGAAGAGGGGCGTTTTTATCCTGACGGGGAGGAGGAAGCGCCGTTTCGGGCAAAGCCGGAGGATCTGGCTTATGTGGTATATACCTCCGGAAGCACCGGGGAGCCTAAGGGCGTGGAAATCACCCAGCGCAGCCTGTTTAACCTTGTAAAGGCCATGGGGCCTGTTTACGGAAAGGGAGCGGTTCTTTCCGTCTGCAATGTGGGCTTTGACGCGTTTACCCTGGAAAGCACGGCCGCTCTTTTAAACGGCAGGACGGTGGTGCTGCCGGGAGAGGAGGAGCAGGAATCCCCGCGCCGGCTGGCGGAGCTGATTGCCGGCTATGGGGTGGGCTTTCTGTCCATAACGCCCTCCCGCCTGACCGCTTTTTTAAGGGATCCCTCCTTTTGCCGGGCCATGAGACAGATGGAACGGATTATATGCGGCGGGGAAGCTTTTACCGGGGAGCTTCTGAAGCTTTTGAAAAATTGTACCAATGCCAGAATCTACAATCAGTATGGCCCTTCGGAAACCACGGTGGCGGTGAGCATGAAGGAACTGGGGGAAGCGTCCTTAATTACCGTCGGCGGGCCGCTTCCCGGCTGTCGCATGTATGTGCTGGATCGGTGGATGAACCCTCTGCCGACAGGCGTTTACGGACAGCTGTTTATCGGCGGCGTCTGTGTGGGAAGAGGCTACAGGAACGCACCGGAGCTTACGGAAAAAAGCTTCCTGGAGAATCCATTTGAAGCAGGGGAGCGGATGTATGCCACCGGGGATATCGCCTGCTGGACGGCGGAAGGGGAAATTATGCTGTCCGGAAGGCTGGACCGTCAGGTGAAGCTGCGCGGGCTGCGCATCGAGCCGCAGGAGGCGGCGGACTGCATTGCCTCTTACCCGGGAGTGAGGGAAGCGGCGGCGAAGGTGCTGGAACTGAACGGCCAGCTGATCCTGGCCGCCTATTACTGTGCGCCGGAGGAAATCCCGGAGGTGGAGCTGCTGGCGTTTGCCGCTTCCCGGCTGCCGAAATACATGATTCCCTCCTGCGTGATCCGTCTGGAGGAAATCCCGCTCACCTCCAGGGGAAAGGTGGACGAGGACAGGCTGCCTGCGCCGGAGGAAAAGATGGGAGCCATGGATGGGGCGCAAGACGGGCTTTCATTGCAGATCCTGGAGATTTTCCGGGAGGTGCTGGCGCAGCCGGAGATGGGAATCGAAAGCGACTATTTTCTGTGCGGCGGGAATTCCCTGAATGCCATGGAGGTGCTTGCCGGATTGGAAGATGCTGTGGGAAGGCGGCTGCGGATTTCCGATCTGTATGCCTGCCGTACGGCAGGACGCCTGGCCCGGTACATCGGCGGGGAAAAGGAAGCGGTGAAAAAGCCGGTGTGGCAGCTGCAGCCCGCGCCCGGCCTGGACCGTTATCCCCTGACTCCTATCCAGCAGGGAATTTATGTCCAGTCCTGCATGGCGCCGGAGAGCTTCACCTATCACATGCCGGGAGCCTTTTGTCTTAAGAAGCCTGTGGATGCCGGAAGGCTGGCGCAGGCATTTGAAAGGCTGATTGCCGGGGAACGGATTTTCCGTACGGCCTTTGTCCAGGAGGATGACGGTATTTTTGCAAAGGTAATGCCGGAGGCGGCTTTTACGCTTGCGCAGCTTGAAGGGGATACCCTGGAGCAGGCGGCATCGCTGTTTATCCGGCCGTTTTCCCTGGATAAAGCGCCCCTGATGAGGGCGGGCCTGTGGCGGGACGGGGAGGGGACGCAGTTCCTTTTCCTGGATGTGCATCATATTATCGGGGACGGGATGAGCACGCCCCTGATGCTGGAGAGGCTGAACCGCTGCTATGAGGGCGGGGAGGCTGTTTCGGGGAACGTGGATTATCTGGATTACGCTTATTGGCAGTCCCGGGACAGAATGGAAGAAAAAACCACTGACAGGGACTACTGGAGGGAGCATCTGTCTCCTCTGCCGGAGCCTTTGCTTCTGCCTGCGGATAAAACACGTCCATCGCAGTTTGATTATCAGGGGAAAAATTATGTGCACCGCATTTCCCGGGAATTGAGCGGCCAGTGCACGCAGTGGTGCAGGCAGAACGGCATTTCGCCCTACATGCTGTTCCTGGGAGCATACGGTATCCTGCTTTCCGCGGCTGCGGGGAAAAAGGAGCTGCTTGTGGGAACGCCGGTGGCGGGCAGGAATCAAAGGCAGCTGCAGGAAATCTGCGGACCGTTTATCAGTACCATGCCTTTGCGTCTGCGGGTGGACGCAGAGGAGGAAACCGGCAGGTATCTGCAGCAGATCAGGCAGGAGGTAACAGGGATGCTGGAGCATCCGGACTGTTCCCTGGAGGAAATGATCTCCATGCTCGGGCTTCCCAGGACCTTATCCGAAAATCCGCTGTATCAGGCGGCCTTTTCCATGCGTCCCTTTGAGGCCGGCAGTCTGACGTTGGCGGGAGAGGCAGTGGAATATGTGCCGTTGTTTACGGGGGCGGCAAAGACAGAGCTGTTCGTAGAACTGGTTTTTGAAAAAGAAGAATACCAGCTGCAGTTTGAGTACGCCTCTTCTCTGTTTGAGGAGGAAACCATACGGCTGTATGGCAGAAGCATGGAAAGCATTGTAAGGGGGCTTACGGACGGAAGCGCGGAAAAAATCCGTGAGGTGCCCATAGTGGATGTGGCCGATCGGATGGAGCTTTTTGAAATTCCCAATTACAGGTATATGCCGTATCTGAACCAGCCCATCCATCAGATGATACGCAACCGCGCCAGAATGTATCCGTCGGAAACGGCGGTGATCTGGCATGGGGAAAAAATAACCTGTCAGGAGCTGGACAGGCGTGCTGGCTCCATTGCCTGCGGGCTGCATGCAGCCGGGGTAAGCAGAGGTGACCGGATAGGGCTTTGTTTTGGAAGGACGCCTGAGCTTCTGGCCGGTATGCTGGGGATTCTTAAGGCCGGCTGCGCTTATGTGCCTCTGTCCCCATCCCTTCCGGCAAAACGGACGGACTATATCCTGGAAACGGCGGGCGCGGCGTTTGTGCTCTGTGATCAGGAAAGCAGGGAAAGCCTTGTTAATAAAACCGAGCTTCCCGTGCTTGTTTCCTCTCAGATGGACAGTGGTTCCTGGGAGGAAACAGGCGTGAACGGGGAGGATTTGATCCATGTTCTATTTACCTCAGGCTCCACCGGCAGGCCAAAGGGAGTCATGCTGCGCCACCGCAGCCTGTCCAATCTGTTTGCCAACATGAAAATGCTCATGGCGGATGTGAAAGGGCCGGTGCTGTGTACCGCCAACATGATGTTTGACATTTTTATTGTGGAAAGCCTGTTCCCGCTGGCGATGGGGAATCCTGTGGTCATGGCGGATGAAGAGGAGATGGTGCTTCCCTGGCGGCTGGCGGAGCTTATTGGCGCCACCGGAGCAAAGTTTATGCAGCTGACGGCCTCACGGCTGCAGCTGTGCCTTGGAAATGAAGCGTTCCGGAACGCGGCGTCTGGCCTGAAGCTGGTAATTTCAGGCGGGGAACCGTTGACGGAAACGCTGGCGGAGCAGTTCTTCCGGATTTGCCCGGAAAGCCGGCTGCTGAATATGTACGGCCCTACGGAGGCGGCGGTATGCGCCACTGTGGAGGAGGTGGCGCCGGGAAAAGAAATCACCATCGGCCGCCCCCTTTCCAACTGCAGGGTATATCTGCTGGATGAGGAGCGAAACCCGGTGATGCCCACTGCGGAAGGAGAACTGTACCTGGCCGGGGAAGGTATTTCGGAAGGCTATATCGGACGTGAGGATTTGACGGAGGCGGCCTTTTACCCGGATATTTATTTCCCGCAGCAGCGGATGTACAAAACAGGTGACCTGGGCCGGCTGCGCGCGGATGGAAGGGTTGTTTTCCTTGGCCGCAGGGACGGGCAGGTAAAAATCAACGGCCAGAGAGTGGAGCTGAGTGAAATTGCCAATGCCATGCTGGAATCGGGGGCGGCTGCCCGGGCGGCGGTGATTCCCGTGGAAAAACCGGACGGGGCGTCGGAGCTGATCGCTTTTTATACGGAAGCGGAGGATGGCGGCGGGGATGCGGAACGCTTGCGCCGGTGGCTGCGTGGCTGCCTGCCGGATTATATGGTGCCTTCCTCTTTCTGCCGGCTGGAAAGTCTTCCTATAACAGATAATGGGAAGACGGATCTGCTGCTTTTAAAGCGGGAGTGGGAAAAAGGCGCGTTTACCGAAGAAAGGACAGCTGCAGCGGAAAAGCTTCCGTCCAAGGAGGCTTCCGTTATATTTTCTGAAACATATCCGGCAGGATCTTCTGCGGAGCAGGCGGGGAAAATGTCGGTGAAACCTGAAACAGAGGAGAAAATCCTGCAAATCTGGTCGGCTATTCTGGGAAGAAATGATATTTGTGCGGAAAAATCCTTTTTTGAACAGGGCGGAACCTCTCTTGGGGCGCTCAGCGTGCTGAGCAGATATTTTAATGAGGGCATGGAAATGACCATGGCCCAGTTTTATGAAAACCCTACGGCGGCAGCCCAGGCGAAGCTGTTATCCGGGAGCGGGCTGCACAGGGACGACAGGAAGCGGGAGGCGGAATATCCCGCGCAGGTTCCTGCGGCACCGGCGATTTTGCCCGGCCCGCCCGGCTGGGAAGAAAAGGCGGTGCTTCTCACCGGAGCCACAGGCTTTTTCGGTGCGCATTTGCTGAAGGAGCTGCTTTCACAGAGCGGAACAAGGATTATATGCCTTATAAGGAACGGGGATGTTGCCAGACTGCGGGAGACGCTGTCCTGGTATTTCGGCGCCGGCTGGACGGCGGCCCAGATGGGACGCATCCGGGTTGCGGCAGGGGATTTATCCAGGCCCCTTTTGGGAATGGAGCGTCCGGAATGGAACCGGCTGGCGGGGGAAATCCGGGCCGTATACCACTGCGCGGCGGACGTGAGGCACTATACTGCCAATGAGCAGGCCTTTCTGGATACCAATGTGGGAGGCACGGAAACGCTGCTTGCGCTGGCAAAAGAGGCGGAAGCCGTATTTTATCACATATCAACAGCCAGCATCGGCGGAGATTTCCTGCGGGAGCATCCGGGGGAGGACGCGGTCTTTACGGAAGCGGATTTTTACATCGGACAGAACTGGGAGGATAATGTTTATATCCGGAGCAAGTTCCTGTCGGAGGCGGCGGTTTACCGTGCCATGAGGGAAGGACTGAATGCACGGGTCTACCGGCTGGGCAGAATTACGGGACGCTGCTCGGATCATGTATTCCAGAAGAACCCGGAAAGCAATGCGGCATTCCTTCTTATGAGGGCGATCCGCTGTGTGGGGGCAATATCCCGCTCCATGTCCTGCCTGGCGGTGGATCTGACGCCGGTGGACTGGTGCGCGGCAGCGGTGCTGGCTCTGTGGGACACGGAAGCCACAGCACTGCATCTGATGAATCCCTGCCCGCCCTCCATGTCCAAGGTGGCACAGCTTCTTGTGCCGGATCTGGAAATCGTGCCGGATGAGGCTTACGGCGGATTGCTCCTGCAGCGGATGAATGATGAAAACAGGGATATCCTGGCGCCGCTTTTGGATTATGTCAACCGTATGAAAACCTCCGGCGCCGCGGTCCGTGTAGAATGCAAAATAACGCAGGAGATGCTGGAAAAGGCAGGCTTTGACAGAAAGCTTCCCGATGCGTCTTATCTGATTGAAGGCTTTGCCGGACTTTTTTCCGGTGAATAAAATGCCCGCCAAAGCGGGCGGATGGGAGCAAAGGTGAAATGCATTTCACCCTCCCTGAATAAAATGCCCACTAAAGCGGGCGGATGGGAGCAAAAATGATATCTGATTTTTCTGCCGCCATCTTTTTAACGGCGCTGATTGCAATCATATTATTTTTTATCTGGAGTTTTAAAGTAAAAAGGCTTCAGCTGATCCATAAATTTTACCTCATGCTGGCTGGCTCCTACGGACTGTGCGTTATTGCCCTGCTGGGGATGAAGCTGACGAAGCCGGATAATACGTTAGCTCTCATGTTCTGGGATGCCTGGACCAATACTATGGGAGCGCTGATGCCGGTATTCTGCCTCTGCATTGCCCTGATTTTTGTCAAGGGCTGGGAGCAGATGCCAAGGAAAAGCATGTGGCTCTTTTTTATCCCGCTGCTTACCATCCTTGTGGTGTGGACCAATCCGCTGCACCACCTGCATTACCGGGTTTTCTCCACCATTAGAAGCGAGATAGTGTTCGGGCCGTATATTGCGGTGACAGGGCTTTACAGCTGGCTCTGCCAGTTGGTCAGCCTGACGCTGATGATCAATTTCGCACTGCATAACAAGAGCAGGCTTTATATGCTGCAGTGCCTGATGTTTACCATCGGCTGCCTGTGCCCGCTGACGGTGAGCGTGGTGGCTACGGTCACAAGCACCCTGTCCATAACGGCCACGCCTCTGAGCTTTATCGTCACCATTGTGTTAAACGGCATCGCCATATACCAGCTGCATATTCTGGATATCAGGCCAATCGCCATGCAGCGGGTGCTGGACTGGATTTCCGACTGTTATCTGGTGCTCAGTGAAAGCGGCGTGGTCATCAGCTATAACAAGCCCTTTGAAAAAATCCTGGCCTCAGGCTACGGCATTACGGAAAGCAGGTATTTGAGCGACTGTGTGAAAAAAGAGGATGTCTATAAAAAGACGGCAATCTACAACCTGCTCACAGCCGTTTCCTCCTGCCAGGAAAGCGGCTCCACCATCACCTACGAACAGGCGATCACCATTGATTTCGGAGAGGGCACCAGGAAAAATTATTACGTGGTGGATGTGACACCCCTGTATATCAGGGAAATCCTTTCCGGCTTTGTGGCAATTTTCAAGGATGTGACCCAGCTGAAAAAAAGCATGCAGCAGCTGCAGGACAGCCAGGCCAGAATGATGGAGCAGGAACGGCTTGCTTCGCTGGGCCAGATGATAGGCGGACTTGCCCATAACCTGAAAACACCCATCATGAGCATATCCGGCTGCATTTCGGCGGTGGAAAACCTGGTTGAGGAATGCAGGGACAGCCTGGAAGAACCGGATGTGACGGCGGACGATTACCGGGAAATATATGGGGAGATGGAGGAATGGTTTGAAAAGGTCCGGGAATCCTCCTCCTACATGTCGGATATCATCACGGCGATAAAGGGGCAGGCGGCCAGTGTCAGCACCAGCGATGAGGTCACTTTTACTACAGAAGAATTGATAAAACGCAGCATGCTCCTCATGCGGCATGAGCTGATGAGCAGCGGCTGCAGTGTGGCAACGGAAATTGAAGACGGACGCATCTATGTGATACGGGGAGATATCAACAATCTGGTCCAGGTGCTCAACAATCTGCTCTCTAACGCCATTTATGCGCAGAAGCAGGTGGGAGGCGGTACCATAACCATAGGTGTGAAAAAGGACGAAGAAGTACTGAAGATTTTTGTGAGGGATACAGGGCCGGGCATCAGCGCAAGGGTGCGTGAAAGGCTCTTTAAAGAAATGGTCACCAGCAAAGGTATTTACGGCACAGGGCTGGGACTCTATATTTCCGATGCGGTTGTCAGAGGAAAATTCGGCGGAACCATGTGGACAGAGGACAATCCGGCAGGCGGCGCTGTCGTGGGCGTTTCCATTCCGCAGAGTGAAGTACAGGAAGAGAACATAACAAAGGGGGAAACTGTAGGAAAATGAGAAAAAACAGGAGAACGCTGCATAAAGATTTCCGAATCCTGACGCTGGATGACGATTATATCATGACATCCACGCTGCAGGCCTATTTCCAGCGCTCCGGCTATTACGTAGATGTGGTGAATGACCCTTATCAGGCAATTGAACAGGTAAGAAACGGAAAATACGATATCCTGCTGCTGGATTTCCTGATGTCTCCCGTTTGCGGAGATCAGGTGGTGGAGGAAATCAGAAGATTCAACAAAGAAATCTACATCATACTGTTGACCGGACATAAAAGCATGGCACCGCCAATTAAAACCATCCGCGACCTGGATATACAGGGCTACTACGAGAAAAGCGACCGCTTTGACCAGCTGGAGCTGCTTGTGGAGTCCTGCGTAAAATCCATTTCCCAGATGCGTATCATACAGAATTATAAAAACGGCCTGTCCCTCATGATGGAGGCCCTGCCCCAGATTTATGATCTGGACAATACCCGTTCCATTTATGAAAGCATTCTCAGTATCACCCTGAATATTTTCCAGGGAGACAGAAGCTTTCTCATGATATCGGATTTTACAGCTTCCCGAGGGGAAAATGAACTGCACCTCCTGGGAGATATCACTGAGGAGGAAGTGCGGGATATTGTAAAAAATGCACATTTTGACGGGCAGAAGGTTATCACCCTTGCTGATATGCTGCTTGCGCCCATCGAGGATGAGGAGCATAAAATCATAGGAATCCTGGGAACCGATCCGGGCGTATCCCCGGAATACGTCCAAGTGCAGATGATGGAAATCTATATCCGCCAGATATCCTCAGCGCTGCATAACAGCCAGCTCCACCGGCTGGTCAGCACCAAGAATGAAGAACTGACCAAGGCTTACGAGCAGCTGAATGAAAGCTATGTGGAAATCATCAATGCCATGCGAACCATCGTGGATGAAAGAGATATTTACACCAGAGGCCATTCCGACAGGGTTTCCGCCATTGCGGCAGATATTGCGGGACAGATGAAAAAGGATAAACATACCATAGAGAGAATCCGTCTGGCCGGCCTGTTCCATGACATCGGCAAGGTCGGCATTTCGGATAAAATTCTCTTAAAGCCGGACAAGCTGAACGAAGAGGAATATGCGAACATCAAAAAGCATTCCGGCAAGGGCGCAAAAATCCTTTCCGCCATAACCCTGTTCAACGATGTGGTGCCCATTGTCCGTTCCCATCACGAATGGATTGACGGCAGAGGCTATCCGGATGGACTGAAGGGGGATGCAATACCCGAGGAATCCAAAATTATTGCCGTTGCGGATTCCTTTGACGCCATGACATCCCACCGGCATTACCGAAGCAATCTGTCCCTGGCACAGGCCCTGGACGAACTGAGGCGGGGAAAAGGGACACAGTTCGCACCCGAGGTGGTGGACGCCTTCCTGGAAATGCTGGATGAAATGGGTGAGGAAAAAGCAATGGAGAAATACGGAACCGGCAAAGCAGTTGAAGAAGAAGGAGAAAATGAATGAAAAATTTCCCGCGCAATCAGGTAACCCATTATGATACCTTCGATGCCTTTATGGAGGGAATAGAAAAAGAGTTCGGTGACAGACCCGCGATTTCCTGGTTCCTGAGAAATAAAACGGAAATGTGCCGCAGCTTCCGTGAGACTGCGGAGGATGTGAGACAGCTGAAGGAGGCCCTTTACCACCGCGGCCTGGCCGGTAAAAATATCGCCCTGGTAGGGGAAAACAGCTATGACTGGATCATCACCTACCTCGCCGTCGCCGCATCCGGCGGAATTGCAGTATGCATAGACGCGGAACAGGCGGACGACAGCATCTGGCAGATGATGCAGATGGCCGAGGCCGAGGCCGTATTTGCCTCCGATGTCTGCCTTCCCATCTGTGAAAGCATTCCCGAAGGAAAAGAAAGAATCCGGCTGTTTGCCATGCTGGGCGAGCAGAAGGGCAGCAGTGCGCTGACCTGCCGCAGCCTGCGGGAGGAAGGCCGGGCGCTCCTGGCAGACGGAAAGCAGCCCTGGCGCTGTATGGATATTGAAGCAAGACAGACCGCAGCCATTGTTTTCACCTCAGGAACCACCAGCGCCTCCAAGCCGGTTATGCTCAGCCATCAGGCCATCCTGCATAATGCCAGCGATTCCAGCGTATATGTTTCCGCAGAACAGCGGGTTTTCTCCTCCCTGCCCTTTTACCATACCTATGGCATGACCTGCGCGGTGCTGGCCACTATGGTCAGAGGGGCCCAGCTGATCATCAACGGCGATCTGAAAACAGTCATGCGTGATCTCCATCTGGCCCATGCCGACTCCATGCTCACCGTCCCCCTCATGATCGAAGCCATCCACAACCAGCTGTGGCTGAATGTGGAGAAGGAAGGCAAGGCCGACGGCCTGCGCCGCCTGCTCAAAATCCATAAAATCCTGCGCAGGGTCGGCATCCATAAGCGCAGTAAAATCCTGGACGAGATCCGTGAAAAATGCGTTGGCTCCCTGCACATCATCATATGCGGAGGCGCCCACCTGAGCCGGGAAATCGCAGAAGAATTCCTCCTGCTGGGAATTCTCGTCCTCCAGGGCTACGGAATCACCGAATGCTCCCCCCTGGTGGCGGTAAACAGCAACTATTCTTACGATATGGACTCCGTAGGCTACGTGCTGCCCTGCTGCGAGGTGAAAATCGTGGATGAGGAAATCTGGGTCCGCGGAAAATCCGTTATGAACGGCTACTACAAGGCTCCTGAGCTTACCGCGGAGGTTATGGAAGGCGAATGGTTCCGTACCGGCGACCTGGGCCATCTGAGCAGGGAAGGCTTCCTTTATATTACCGGCCGCAAGAAAAACCTCATAGTTTTCAAAAACGGCAAGAAGGTTTCCCCCGAAAAGCTGGAAGAAAAAATCAGCGCGATCCCTCTGGTAAAGGATGTCCTCGTTTACGGGGCCGCCAGCGGTGCATCCGCCGACGACGTAAAGCTGGCCGCCAGCATATACCCTGATCCGGAACGCGCCAAAGGCCTTTCTTCCTATGAAATACTGGAACAGCTCCAGGCGGAAATCAACAGCATAAACGAACACCTGCCCATTTACCAGCAGATCCAGATGGTAAATATCAGGGAGCAGGAATTTTCAAAGACAGCATCAAAAAAAATAAAAAGACATATGGTCTGAAAGGAGATTTATCGTGCTGGAACTCATTCAGAAGATTGTTTTCCACGTTACCGGAAAAACGAATCTCAACTATGAAACGGACTTTGTCCAGGATCTGGGCCTGAATTCTTTTGAACTTATGAATATTGTAAGCGCATTTGAGGAATATTTTGATACGACGATACCCACCCGAGACGTCTGGAAGCTGCATCAGGTAAAGGACGTCATCGCCTACATGCAGGAAAGAGGACTTGAAGTATAAATGGAAACACAAAAAGGGGAAATCGTCCTCTATATCTACCATATAAAAGGAAACAAAAACGAAAATAAAAATGAAAACGGAGCCTCCGGCAAAATACCGGCAGAGGATACGCCCAAACAACAGGCAAAGCTCCTTTCCTCTGCCCTCCTCGCCCGCGCAGCCACCCACTACCTGACGCAGCACAGCTCCGCCTGCCTTTCATTTGCCCCCGGCCAGCCGCCCGCCCCATCCTGGCGCACACAAAAAGGCAGCCATGGCAAGCCCTACTTCCCCGACTGCCCCTGGCTCCACTTTTCCATCAGCCACAGCGGCGAATACTGGGCCTGCGCCATGGCTCCCACAGAAGTGGGCCTGGATCTCCAGCTCCACACCAAAGGAAGAAAAGAACGCATATCCTCCCGTTTTTTCCACCCCCAGGAAAACGAATACCTCCGACGCTGCGCCTACCGTGACTTTTTCGACATCTGGGCCGCCAAAGAAAGCTACGTCAAATACACCGGCCAGGGCATCGACGAAAACTTCGCCTCCTTCACCGCCGCCGCCCCAACCGCCCCCGCCGCCGAAATCAACGGCGCCCAACTGAAATCCATCCCCTTCCATCCAGACTACAGCCTCTCCCTCTGCGCCCCCCGCATCGATAACGTCA